>Ga0256404_1006426_pt1 | contig 19473 bp, 13 predicted proteins | sample RumenRJG_01DNA_FD_185990 | JGI IMG/M metagenome (GOLD analysis project Ga0256404, IMG submission 185990) | Bovine rumen microbial communities from Lethbridge, Alberta, Canada - RJG_01 | ecosystem: Host-associated > Mammals > Digestive system > Stomach > Rumen | place: Canada: Alberta | collected...
TGATCACCGCAAACTCGGCATAGAGATTCATTCCGGCAAGAATCGTATCGTCAGAAGAATCTTTGAATCACTTGGTTACGATGTCCGCTCGCTAGACAGGGTCTACTTCGCAGGTCTTACCAAGAAGGGACTCAAGAAGGGCGATTGGAGATACCTTACAGAGGGCGAAGTCAATATCCTCAAGATGGGGGCTTACGTATAATGGCAGAGAAAAAGCATAGAGCCGGATTCGTCAACATCATCGGCAACCCCAACGTCGGGAAGTCGACCCTGATGAACGCACTGGTCGGCGAGAAACTCTCCATTGTGACCGCCAAGGCACAGACGACAAGGCACAGGATAATGGGAATAGTAAACGGAGAAGACTACCAGATAGTCTACTCCGATACTCCCGGTATCCTGAAGCCGAACTACAGGCTCCAGGAGAGTATGATGAATTTCGTCGACACCGCAATCGGCGACGCCGACATCATCCTCTACGTTACCGATACAGTAGAAAAAGGCGACAAGAACGCCGACTATATCGCAAAGCTCAAGAATCTTGAGTGCCCTGTAGTCCTGGTCATCAACAAGATCGATGTCAGCACTCAAGAGAAGGTTCTCGAGCTGATGTCGTGGTGGAAGGAGCAGCTTCCTCAAGCTGTGATAATCCCTGCCTCTGCAAAAGAGAAATTCAATCTAGAGAGCATTCTGGAGGCGATTTCATCCCGCCTCCCGGAAGCTCCCGCCTGGTTCGACAAGGACACTTTCACCGACAAGAATCTCCGCTTTTTCGCTTCAGAGATTCTCCGGGAGAAGATTTTCCTCAACTATAGCGAGGAAATTCCCTACAGCTGCCAGGTGGAGATCGAGAGTTTCAAGGAAGGCGAAGAGAGATATGAGATCAGCGCCGTCATATATGTGATGAGGGACAGCCAGAAAGGCATAATCATCGGCAAGAAGGGCGCTGCCCTCAAGAAAGTTGGAACCGAGGCGAGACTCGACATGGAAGATTTCTTCCAGAAGAAGGTCTTCCTCTCCACCTACGTCAAGGTGGATCCCGACTGGAGGGAGAACCGAAAGGAACTCCGCCGTTTCGGATATGAATTCTAAAACAAAAGATAGAGAGAGGTACATATGAGCGAAGAATGGGACGACATCCCGCAGGAAAACGAGGAAAACGAAGAACTCGAAGAGGAAAAAGAACTGACTGAAGAGGAAGAGGGGCGGTTTGCGCGGCTTCTCGGCAGCGACAGCCGGAAATATAAGCTCTCCGGAATGTTCAAGGACTGGTTCCTTGACTACTCTTCTTACGTCATCCTCCAAAGGGCGGTCCCGCATATCGTTGACGGGTTGAAGCCTGTTCAGAGAAGGGTTCTCCATGCAATGTACAGGATGGACGACGGCCGATATACAAAGGTCGCCAACATTGTCGGACAGGCAATGCAGTACCATCCCCATGGAGATGCATCCATCCTCGGCGCACTTGTCCAGATTGGCCAGAAAGGATTCCTTGTCGACTGCCAGGGAAACTGGGGAAACATCCTTACCGGCGACTCAAATGCGGCTCCGAGGTACATAGAGGCCAGACTTTCCAAGTTTGCCAAGGAGGTTGTTTTCGACCCGAAAGTGACCAACTGGATGACCTCCTATGACGGCCGAAACCAGGAGCCGACAGAGCTCCCCGTCCGCTTCCCTATCCTCCTTGCCCAGGGCACAGAGGGTATTGCGGTCGGTATGGCCTCCAAAATCCTCCCCCACAACTTCAATGAACTCATTGACGCCTCCATCGCGATTCTGAAAGGCCAGCCTTACGAGATTTATCCCGACTTCCCTACCGGAGGTCTAGCCGACTGCTCGAAATACAACGCCGGCAAGCGCGGAGGGCAGGTCAAGGTGCGCGCACGCATCGAGAAAATCGACAAGAACACTATTACAATCACGGAAATACCATTCGGAAAGACTTCCCATATCCTCATCGATTCTATCCTGAAAGCCAAGGACAAGGGGAAGATCAAGATCAAGAAGATTGAGGACATGACAACCGAAAAGGTTGAAATCATAGTCCACCTTCCGAACGACGTTTCCCCGGACAAGACAATAGACGCTCTGTACGCATTCACCGACTGCGAAACAACGATTAATCCCAATGCCTGCGTAATCAAGGAGGATAAGCCTCAATTCCTCTCTGTCAACGACATACTCGAATACGACACCTTCCATACCCGCGATATTCTCGGTCGCCAGCTCCAGATAAAGCTCGGAGAGCTGGAGGACGACTGGCACTACAGTTCTTTGGAGCGGATATTCTTCGAGAACAGAATCTATAAAGTCCTCGAGCAGAACCAGATGAGCTGGGAAGAGCAGCTCGATGACGTTTTCGCAAAGATGAAGGAATATCAGGATCTTCTCCACAGGGAGATCATCATGGACGATATCCTGAAGCTTGTAGAGAAGCCGGTCAGAAAGATTTCGAAGTTCGACACCAAGGCCCTTGACGAGAAGATTTACGGTATTGAGGACCAGATGAAAGAGGTCAAGTACAATCTCGAGCATCTTACGGAATACACCATCGACTGGTTCAAGGACATCAAGAAGAAATACGGAAAGAGTTTCCCTCGTCTAACGGAAATCACTTCTTTCGAGACCATCGCAGCGACAAAGGTCGTCAACAACAACGCCAAGCTATACGCCAATCTCGAAGAAGGATTCGTCGGAATCGGACTCAAGAAGGACGACGGAGGAGAATTCATAAGCGATTGCTCCGACCTTTCTGAAATCGTAGTCATCGGAAAAGACGGTAAATACCGTGTAACCAAGGTCGCAGACAAAGCCTTCTTTGGCAAGAATCTCCTCTATGTAGGGGTTTTCAACCGCAACGACGTAAGGACCATCTACAATGTGATCTACCGCGACGGAAAGTCTCCAACTTACTATGCGAAGAGATTTGCAATAACCTCTGTAACAAGAGATAAGGAGTACGATATCACTTCCGGGACACCGGGATCCTCAATCCTTTGGTTCACAGTCAACCACAACGGTGAAGCCGAAAGCGTCAGGATTTACCTGCGCCCGAAGCCGAAGCTCAAGAAGACCCAGCTCGAATATGACTTCTCTACCCTCTCAATCAAGGGAAAGACCTCCAGAGGCAATCTGGTATCGAAAAACGCGATACAGAAGATTGTAATGAAGTCAAAGGGTGTATCCACAATCGGAGGAAAGGATATCTGGTACGATCCGGATGTCCAGAGGCTTAATGAAGACGGCCGCGGAGACCACCTCGGCGAGTTCTCAGGAGAAGACAAGGTACTCGCAATTTTCAGCGACGGTACATTCTATACGACTAATTACGAGACGGTCAACAAATACCAGGGCGATCTCATTAGGATTGAGAAACTGGATCAGGGAAAGACATGGACCGTACTTTATTGGGACGGCGCCGCCAAAGCTTTCTATGTCAAGAGGTTCAGTTTCGTAGAGAGCGACAATTCCCCGATGCTGTTTATCTCCGACTCCAAGGGGTCGAAGCTTGTGGACATTTCCTCCGACCTCCATCCGCAAATCCTCGTTACCTTCGGCGGGAAGTACGCTCATAGAGAGCCGGAAGTAATTGACGCAGAAGAATATATCGCCAAAAAGGGCATCACGGCAAAGGGCAAGAAATGCCATGCCTACGACCTGAAGTCCGTTGAATTCGGGGAGCCTCTCCATAAGCCGGAGGACGATATTGAAGAGCCTTCTCCCGAAGCCCCGGACGAGGTGGTCGATATCGACATAGACATCACCGACGATGGGATCAGCTCAGAAGAGGAATCTTCCTCGGCTGCCGCTCAGACAACGTCCTCCGCCGCACCGATAGAGCAGACCGGTCAGGCATCGAAGCTTCTCGAGGGCGATGATGACAACGAGGGCGAAGCTATAGATCTCACTCTGTTCTAAGATGATAATAGCGCTTGAAGGATTTATGGGCAGCGGCAAGAGCTCCGTCGGACGGGTTCTTGCCGATATGCTCGGAATCCGCTTTATCGACCTTGATGAAACCATTGTCGAAGGAGAAAAGCGCCCCATACCGGAAATATTCTCTTCCGAAGGAGAAAAGGGATTCAGGATCCTTGAACTCAAGTATTTACGAAGACTACTAAAGGGCGGAGGCGAGGCTGTTCTATCTCTCGGCGGAGGCACTCCTACCATTTCGGCGGCAGCAAGCCTCATCCGAGAAAAGACTATATGCCTCTACCTCAGGGCCTCTCTCGATACTCTCGAAGCCAATCTTTCCGGCTCCAAGGGAAGCCGCCCTCTTCTTGAAGGCGCTCCATTACGCGAAAAAATCGCCTCTTTGCTTTCTGAAAGAGCTGAAACCTACGAAGAGTGCGCTCGTGCCACTATCGACATCGACGGACTCTCCCCCGAGGAGATAGCCGAAGAAATAATAATCGGGTGCTTATAAAAAAAGCCTAAAGGAATTCTTCTCTCTCACGCATATCCTTGATGCGCAGCTGGATTGTAGAAGACCCACGATAGAAGTTTTCGACAACTGAGTAGCAGACATCTACGGGGTTGCCGGCTTTTATATGGTCGTAGAATTCGGCCATATTGAAACCGATAGCCGGAATCTGGCGATAAGGCTGGGACTCCTGCATCAAGTCGAGCTTGAGGTGCACTCCTCCGGCGCCCACCTTGCGCCCGTTACCGCCATCGTAGACATCCTCAGTAAGGAAAACCGGGTTAGAATTGCCCGGGCCAAAAGGCTGGAACTGCTTGAGGATTCTGAAAAACTTAGGGGTAATCTGAGAGAAATCAAGCTTCGAATCAAGTTCTATGACGGGGACCACGACCTCCGGCTTAAGATTGCTGGTGACAAAGCCGTTCATCCTCCGGCAGAATTCTTTAAGGTTCTCTTCCTTGAGAGTCAGGCCGGCGGCATAGACATGGCCGCCGAAATTCTCCAGAAGGTCGGCGCAGCTCTCTATGGCGGCATAGAGATCGAATCCCTGGACACTCCTTGCAGAGCCGGTAATGAACCCGTTGGACTTGGTAAGAACCACGGTAGGCCGGTAATAAGCCTCAACTAGCCTTGACGCCACAATACCGACAACACCCTTGTTCCAGGTCGGGCTATAGACGATTGTGACATTATCGGAAGCGAGAGCGGTCCCGTTCTGAACCATCTCAAGGGCCTCCTGAGTGATCTCGCGGTCGATATTCTTGCGCTCGTTATTGCTGTCATTGATTTCGTCTCCGATTTCGAAAGCTGTCGTGTCATCCTCCGCAGTCAGTAGTTCAACTGCAAGACGGCCGCTCTCCATTCGCCCCGCTGCATTGATACGCGGGCCAATCTTGAAGACGATGTCGTCTATGGACACATGTCCTGCCTCGAGCTTTGCAAGCGCAATCAGGGCGAGAAGACCTTTACGAGGGTTCTCGTTGAGCCTCTTGAGTCCATAATAAGCAAGAACCCTGTTCTCTCCAACCATGGTCACAAGGTCAGAGGCGATGCTGACAACCAGAAGATCCAAAAGGGGCTCCAGCGACTCGAAAGGGACATTGTAGGTCATCGAATAGCCCTGTACAAGCTTGAATCCGACACCGCAGCCGCAGAGATCGTCAAACGGGTAATGGCAATCTTCCCTCTTCGGGTCCAGGACCGCCACCGCCTCCGGGAGCGACTCTTCCGGAAGGTGGTGGTCGCAAATAATCACATCGATACCCTTGCCCTTTGCATAGGCGACTTTATCAATCGCCTTAATACCGCAGTCGAGGGTTATGAGAAGGGTGAAACCGCTGTCAGAGGCCCAGTCAATGCCCTTGTAAGAGACTCCATATCCTTCGTCATAACGGTCAGGAATATAGAAATCAACTCTTGAAGTAAAGCGCTTGACATAGGAATAAACGAGCGAGACGGCCGTCGTACCGTCGACGTCGTAGTCGCCATAGACGAGGATCTTTTCTCCTCCGGAAATAGCCGTATGAAGCCTCTCTACAGCCTTATCCATGTCCTTCATTAGGAAAGGATCATGGAGATCGGCAAGACTCGGGCGGAAGAAGGAACGGGCTTCCTCGAAGGTATTGACACCCCTTGCCACAAGAAGCTCTGCAAGGACCCTGTCAATGCCAAGCTCCGTAGCAAGACGGCCGACTTTTTCAGGATCGGCCGGATCTTTGAGTATCCATTTCTTCTCTGAACCCATAGCTGCACAAAGTTAACAAATATTCACGATTATTCCCATCTTTTTGATATGAAATGATTAAATTTGCAAATGCTATATTAGGATAATTATATATAAAAGATAATAGATAAATGGCAAATGTAAATGAACTCAACGAGCAGGAGAGAGGTCGCAGGGAATCCCTCGCAAAGCTCAGGGAACTCGGCATCAACCCTTATCCGGCCCCGCTCTACCCGGTCAATACCTCCGCAGAGGAGATTTTGAAAGGTTATTCTCCAGAAAAGAACAATTTCCAGGACGTCTGCATCGCGGGTAGGATCATGTCCCGCCGCATCATGGGCGCAGCTTCTTTCATGGAGCTCCAGGATGCCACCGGAAGGATCCAGGTCTATGTCAAAAGGGACGAAATCTGTCCTGGCGAGGATAAGACGATGTACAATACCGTCTTCAAGAAACTCCTCGACATCGGAGATATAATCGGGATCAAAGGATTCGCCTTCATTACTCAGACCGGCCAACTTTCCGTCCACGCGAAAGAACTCACGGTGCTTTCGAAGTCTCTCAGGGTGCTTCCTATCGTAAAGACAGATGCGGACGGTACTGTCCATGACGGCTTCTCCGACCCGGAGCTCCGCTATCGTCAGAGATATGTGGACCTCGTAGTCAATCCGGAGGTCAAGGATGTATTCATCAAGCGCTCCAAGATTGTCGCAACGATGAGAGAGTACTTCAATGCAGCTGGTTGCCTTGAGGTGGAAACACCTATTCTTCAGAGCATTCCGGGTGGAGCGACAGCCCGTCCTTTCATCACCCACCACAATGCCCTTGATATCGACATGTACATGAGAGTTGCGAATGAGCTCTATCTCAAGCGCCTCATTGTCGGAGGATTCAACGGGGTCTATGAGTTCGCCAAGGACTTCCGCAACGAAGGAATGGACAAGACCCACAATCCGGAGTTCACCTGCATGGAGATATATGTCGCCTACAAGGACTACAACTGGATGATGGAATTCGTCGAGAAGATGCTGGAAAAGGTTTCCTTCGCCGTGAATGGTACGACTAAGGTTACCATCATGGGGAACGAGGTCGATTTCGCCGGCCCTTACCGCCGCCTCCCTATCCTCGATGCCATAAAAGAGTATGCGGGAGTCGATGTGAAGGGGATGAGCGAGGATGAACTCCGCGCCACCTGCAAAAAGCTCGGAGTCGAGGTTGACCCTTCTATGGGATCCGGAAAACTCATTGATGCTATCTTCGGTGAATTCTGCGAGAAAAACCTCATTCAGCCTACTTATATCATCGATTATCCAGTCGAAATGTCCCCTCTTACCAAGCGTCACCGCGTTGACCCGACCCTCACTGAGAGGTTTGAGCTCTTCGTCTGCGGGAAGGAGCTTGCAAATGCATATTCCGAGCTCAATGATCCTATCGACCAGCTCGAAAGGTTCCAGGAGCAGGCCGCTCTCAAATCCAAGGGAGACGATGAGGCTATGTTCATAGATTACGACTTCGTCCGCGCCCTTGAATACGGCATGCCGCCGACCTCCGGGCTCGGTATGGGTATCGACCGTCTTACAATGTTCATGACGGGGGCAGAGGCCATCCAGGATGTCCTTTTCTTCCCTATGATGAGACCGGAAGTATTCTAGACTCATGATGCAGAGGGAATATATACTGCCTAAAACCGTCGCTTTCGCGACCCCTCCCACCGCAAGCGGCGGGCCCCTCCCTCTTATGCGGCCGAGGGTGGCCACAGGTTTTAGGTAGTATATATTCCCCCTGCAAGACAAGTCTGAAAACAACAGTATGGAAACAATTACTTCCGCCCAGAATCCGAAGGTTAAGAAGCTTCTCGCGCTGCAGGAAAAATCCCGTTTGAGGCGCGAGGAGGGCCTTTTTGTGGTCGAAGGCAGAAGGGAGCTAGGACACTGCATAGAAGCAGGATACGAGATTGACTCCGTCTTCATATCCGAGGAAATAGCCTCTGACCCGGAGGATCTTATACGCCGCTTTGAGACATCGGGCGGGATAAAGGTATTCTCGGTATCGAAGGAAGTCTATGAAAAGATTTCCTATCGCGGAAGTACTGAAGGGGTTGTCGCCGAAGTACGATGGAAGCAACTGAAACTAAAGGACTTGAGGTTTAAAGACAACCCACTTATCATAGTTTTGGAGTCGGTTGAGAAGCCTGGCAATCTCGGAGCCGTCCTTCGCAGCGCTGACGCGGCAGGGGCTGACGCCGTCATCGTCTCGGACCCTCTGACAGACCTCTACAATCCAAACCTTATCCGTGCCAGCATCGGCGCCATTTTCTCCGTCCCTACAGTCGCCGCGTCTTCTGAGGAGACGATAGAGTGGCTTAAGGAAAACAGAATAAAGATTCTGACGGCTCAGCTCCAGGATTCAGCTCTTTACTACGAGACTCCGATGACAGGCCCTACTGCGATCGTCATGGGCACTGAATCCACAGGCCTTACAGATGCTTGGAGAAAGGCAGCCGACGCCCATATCCGGATTCCCATGCTCGGAAAGCTGGATTCCCTCAACGTATCCGTATCTGCAGCAATCCTCCTTTTCGAAGCGGTCAGACAAAGAATGAGATGAAACGATTCGGCATCATAGGCGATCCCGTCGCTCACTCTATGAGCCCCCGTCTCTTCCGCGCTGCTTACGGAGGAAGATATCCCTACGATCTTATCGAAGGGAGCGATTTCGAAGCCTCATGGGAGAGGTTCTTGAAAGATTATGACGGCATCAATGTCACTGCTCCCTTCAAGGAGAAGGCGGCCGCAAAGGCGGACATACTCTCCCCCGCAGTCAGCCGAATCGGAGCCTCAAACCTCATTGTAAAGACCCCAGAGGGCATTTTTGCAGACAATTCCGACTATCACGGAGTAGTCCTTACGCTCCGGTCCCATGATTTTCGATGCGGCAAGGCCCTTGTCATAGGTTGCGGCGGGGCCGGAAAAGCAGCAGCTGTCGCCCTTTTCGACGAAGGCTGGGATGTCACACTACTCAACCGCACTCTCTCGAGAGCGGAAGCTTTTGCAGAAGCCGCTTCAGAGTGCCGCTTCAAAGTCAAAGACGCTTCTTCTCTCAAAGAGGCTATCCGAAAAGCTGATCTTATCGCCTATACTGCGACAGCCCCTTTCGAAGGAATGGAAAGTCTTGGGGCAGAGGTATTTAAGGGTAAAATCATCTTCGAGGCCAATTACAGAAATCCTTCCCTTACTGGCCCCGCATTCAAGGAGAGCATAATGCTGAGCGGCATGGAATGGCTTCTTTACCAGGCTATTGCCGGTTATAAGACATTTACAGGAGAGGACCCGGACGCTGAGTCAATGAAAAAAATAATAGAAAAGATATAATGAGAACACTGAAACTGATTGCTTATGCCCTTGCCACTATGGCTATTTCACTTTCGTGTGGCAAGCAGCCGGAGCCTGAACCGACTCCAACCCCCTCCCCGAAGCCGGAGGAGCCGGATACCCCCGCCGTCGTAACACCGGTCGAGCCGGTCAAGGTCCAGTTGATTCAGGGAAACATCCACCAGATGACCTATAGTTATGATGCGGGGACGGATACATACTCTATCTCCACAAGCGGAGACGACGCGTATGTATTCACCACCCAGTTCAGGTCAAAGATCGACGAGACACCCGTACTGACATTTGAATACACGGCGACAAAGGCCGTTGATGACTTCCAGATTTACTACTGCGAGCCTCTCGCAGAAGGAAGGTCAGGTCATTTCGGGACAATGCCGAAATCATCCTCGTGGAAGGAATTCAACTGCAACCTTAAGACTGACATGGCCAAGCACTCATGGGGCCGAACCGGCGACTATATGAGGTTAGATTTCGGACATGTCGCAAACAATAATATCCAGATCAGGGGACTTAAATTAAGGCCCATGAACGATGCGGAAAAAGCTGAATATGACAAGCAGACATCGGCTGCTACAGGGAATGCGGCTATGGCCGAAAGGCTGGGAGATTACCTGAAGAAAAACTACTCTTCCGAGGTCACATCCGTTTCCGTAAAAGCCTCAGAGATAGTTATTTCCGGAAAAGCCGCCGGTAGCAGCGGATATTATCTCGCAGAGATTGCACCTTATGAGGATATTACCGAAACCAAGACTTTCTCAAGCAAGACTCCCATCCCCTCGCCTACTTTCTCGATTACAGTGCCGAGAACTGCGAGCCGAGGAGGATTCACATACGACAAGATACTCTCCAAGTGGGCAGTAGTCAAAGGCGACGAGATTGATTCCCATGCACGTTATGCAGACGAAATCGAGATTTCTTCATATCCTGAGAAAGCCGCCCCGAAGACAAAGAAAGGACTCGGAGGATTCTATGGTCCGACGCTTCAGATTTCCGATCTTGACGCTCTCGGAATCACATCCGTCACAGTTAATATCGTCCTGAACACTCTCATAAACACAACAGTCACGGGGGCATATTCGATTCCGTATAAATACGGCGGAAAGACTTATTACATAAACGCTTCCGAGCAGAGTGCCCAGGACAAGATAATGGCCGAATGCGCCAAACGGGGCATAATCGTTTCCGTCATTCTCCTTACCCGTCCCGGAGACAACACTGCCGCCACTGCCATAATGAAGCACCCGGAGAATCAAGGGGGAAATTATAGCATGCAGAATCTCACCACCCCGGAAGGGGTAAACATATTCGCAGGTGCTATCGACTATCTTGCAAGCCGTTACAACGGAGGCAGCAAAGGCCGCATCCACCACTGGATTATCCACAACGAGGTCGATTTCGGCACGGAATGGACAAATATGGGCGACCAGCCAGAGCTCAGATTCATAGATACTTACATCAAGGTAATGAGGGTCTGCGGCCTGATCGCAAGAAAGTATGATCCGAACGGATCTCCTCTTATTTCCCTAACCCATTGCTGGTCAAGAGCTGACGGGCAATATGCCCCGAAGAGTCTCCTCGAAGACCTCAACAATTTCTCGGCCGCCGAGGGAGATTTCTACTGGGGAGTAGCTTATCATCCTTATCCTCAGGATCTTACAAAGCCAGCCTTCTGGAACAACGACACAAGGTCCACCTATGACGAAAACAGCGCATATTGCACCTTCAAGAACCTCGAAGTGATCGATCACTGGATCCGACAGAAGGAGAACATGTACAAGGGAAGCACCAAGCGCATCCTCTTCCTTTCCGAGAACGGCACCAACTCTCCGAGCTATAGCGAGAGCGACCTTGCCCTTCAGGCAGCAGGAGCAGCATGGGCTCTAAAGAAAGTTTACGCTCTCGAAGGAATAGACGCCATTCAGTGGCACAACTGGATGGACAACCGCTATGAGGGCGGCCTCAGAATCGGCCTTAGAAAGTTCTCTGACGAGCCCGGTGACCCTGCCGGAATCAAACCCGTCTGGAATGTATACCAGGCGGCGGGAACATCGAGCGAGAGTGCTGTCTTTGATCCGTATCTTAAAACTATCGGAATCAACTCTTGGGAAGAGACTTTACATAAATTCTAGATCCCATGAGAGCGCAGAAAAACAGGATCCTATTTATTGCTCCTCTCCCCCCTCCCGTCCATGGCAGCGCCATGGTTAGCCGGCAGATAAAGGAGAGTAGGGCGGTAAATGACGCCTTTCGATGCGATTGGGTCAATATGTCCACATCGCGTCGGATGGATGAGATCGGAAAGACTACTCTTTCAAAGCCTTTCCGGCTTGCAGGATCCTTGTTTCTGACCTTTTGGAAGCTCCTTACTCATCATTACGACCTGTGTTATCTGGCTATCACTTGCCATGGTAAAGGATTCTTGAAAGACGCACCCTTCGTGCTGCTTTGCAAGCTGTTTGGCAGAAAGATTCTCATTCACCAGCATAACAAGGGCATGGCGAATGACGTGGACAGATGGCCATACCGATGGCTTTTGCCTTTATGCTATAAGAATGCGAGAGTTATACTCCTCTCCTGGAATCTCTATCCGGATATAGAAAAGGTAGTACCTAGAGAAAATGTAGCAATCTGCCCGAATGGGATCAAGATCGAGGAGAGTCATAAAGAGAATAATACCGGAAATGGCAATACGATACCCAGGTTATTATTTCTAAGTAACCTTCTTGAGAGCAAAGGGGTAATAGTTCTGCTGGATGCGCTGAGGATTCTGAAAGACAAGGGATACTCTTTTATCTGCGACTTCGTTGGCGGGGAGACCAAAGAGATAGATGCGAAGCGGTTCAATGAGGAAGTAGAGATGCGCGGGCTGAAAGATATTGCAGTTTATCTCGGCAGAAAATATGGAGACGAGAAGGAAGCGGCCTTTGAAAATGCTGATATTTTCGTGCTTCCGACATATAACGATTGCTTCCCTCTTGTGCTGTTAGAGGCTATGCAGCATCGCCTACCCTGCATTACTACTAAAGAAGGCTGTATCCCGGATATGGTAAAAGACGGGGAGAATGGATTTCTAGCCGAAAGAAAGGACCCGGAATCATTAGCCGGGAGCATCGGGAAGCTCTTGAAAGACAAGGACTTACGTCTTAAAATGGGTGAAAATGGCTACCAAAAGTTAATGGCATATTTTACCGAAGAGAAATTTGAAAATAATCTCATCAAGATTTTAAACTATAAACTAAATTTATAACACTATGGCACTTAACAAAGTAATGCTTATCGGTAACGTTGGCAAGGACCCGGAAGTACGTTACCTCGAATCAGGACCGCAGAACCCAAGCGGGAACGCCAAAGTCGCATCATTTACTCTCGCCACGAGCGAAAGATTCAGGGACCGCAACGGTGAGGTCCGTGAAAACACCGAGTGGCACAATATCGTCGCCTGGAGAAACAGCGCAGACGTTGTGGAAAAATATGTAAAGAAAGGGACCCAGCTCTACATTGAGGGTAAACTCCGCACTCGTTCCTGGGTCGATCAGACTGGTAATAAGCGCTATACAACTGAAGTTGTAGCCGACTCTCTCCAGCTTCTCGGACGCCGTCCGGACGGCAGCACCGAAGGAGGACAGCAAGGCGGATATCAGCAGCAGAGGCCGGCCTATCCCCAGGCTCAGCCGCAGAATCAGCAGAGCGCTGCACCCCTCCAGAGCGCACCCGAGGCCATGGATGCCCCTGAGGACGATCTCCCGTTCTAAATCTTCATATCATGAAAAGTAAGATACTGACAATACTTGCGGTTTTTATAGCCCTTGGGTTGTCGACAGGATGCTCGGAGAAGCCGCTCCCCGAGAGCGGAGCAAAATGGATTGGAGCACCTTGGTTTGACGAGCGAGGCGGGGACGTGACTCTCCCCGCCCCTCTTTTTAGAAAGGAATTTGAAGCTCCGCTTGGTCTTGAATCCGCCAGGATTTCCATCTCCGGTCTCGGATACTTTTGTCTCTATGTCAACGGAGAGAGGGTCGGTAACGACCTGTATGTCCCGGGATTTACGGATTATGGCGAAAGGCCATGGCTCTCAGAGAGCAAGATTCCCGTTCCGACAACAATCAGAGGGCATCGCGTGCTGTATCTTACTTACGATATTTCAGAGTATCTCCGGGAAGGGACAAATACAGTCGAAGTCCTTCTCGGAAACGGCTTTTTCAATTCAAACATCAAAGACAGCAGGCTCGCCGGATTCGGTTCCCCGAGAATGATATGCTCAATAGAGCTTTCCCGCCGAGGTGGCCGCATAAAGAGGATTGTGAGTGACAGCTCATGGATGGTCAGGGAATCGGAAGTCAGGATGAATGATGTCTATATGGGAGAGATTTACGATGCCAGAATGGACGATACTCCATGGCAAAAGGCCGTTCTGAGAGAGGCTCCTTCCGGAAGGCTCGAAGAATCCTCCTGCCCTACGGATATAGTCGCAGAAAGGATAGCCCCTGTCTCCTTGGAGAAGCAGAAAGACGGTACCTGGCTAGTTGATTTCGGGAAGACAGTAACCGGTCGCGTCGCTATCGAGAAGATGCAGGGGGAAAGAGGAGACACGCTGGAAATCAGTTATTTAAGCGAAGTAAAGCAAGGCCCTCATATCTATGTCTTCAAAGGCGATGGCGAAGAGTCCCATGCCCCGGAATTTTCCTGGAGCGTCTTCAGGGAGTGCGTAATACGGTCGAAAACCGCCCCTTCAGTTGTTGCAGAAGATATTCATTCAGATGTTGGCATCAACTCAACCTTCGAGAGTTCTGAGCCGATGCTTTCAAAGATAGAAGAGCTATTCAGAAGAGCACAGCTTCAGAATATGCACTCAGGCTTCGCTAGCGACTGTCCCCATAGGGAGAAACTCCCCTACACCGGTGACGGTGAAGTGGCAATGAGTGCAGTCCTCTGCAATTTCGATGCAGAGAGCTTCTATCGTAAATGGCTTGTCGATATTTATAATTCCCAGGATACAGAGAGCGGATATGTACCCAACGGGGCACCATACGAGCCGAATTGCGGAGGCGGTCCTGCCTGGGGATCGGCAATTTGCATAATGCCCTGGGAGTTCTACCTCAGATACGGTGACTCCTCGGTACTGAACGTCCCCGCAATGGATGCTTGGGTAAAATACATGCTTTCTTGGCAAAAGGAGGACGGCACCATAGAGTCTCTTAGGTCAAAGCCCGGCGAGGAGAAGCCCTACTATTGGTACAATCTCGGCGACTGGTGCTCTCCGAAAGAGAATCCCTCGAATTCCCTGGTCCATACATTCTACACATGGTACTGCGCTGACATAGCGGCAAAGTCAGCCCGCGCCCTCGGGGAGAAGGATACATTCGCCGAGGAGACCGCAGACTCGCTCTGGAAGAGTTTCCATAAAGTCTTTTACGACCCTTCTTCAGGCTCTTATGGGCCAAATGGCAGCAATGTATTTGCCCTCAAAATGGGAGTGCCGGCCGAAAGACTCGAAAAGGTCAGGGCCGCTCTCGCGAAAGAATGCTCCGATTCTCATCTTCATACCGGCATCCTTGGGACACGATTCCTCTTCGAGGTCCTCTCTGAGAACGGAATGGGCTCTCTTGCACTCAAGATAATGACCCAGAAGGACTTTCCTTCTTATGGATACTGGATCGCTCAAGGAGCTGACACACTTTGGGAGCAGTGGGATGGAGGCAACTCGCACAACCACCCCATGTTTGGAGGCGGTCTGACATGGTACTATACTACACTGGCCGGTTTGAGGGCAGATCCTGATGCTCCCGGATTCAAGCACTTCACTGTGAAGCCCATCCCGGTACAGGGGTTGAAGCATGTCCGCTATAAGACAGAAACTCATTATGGTACAGTTATTTCCGAGATCGACCATAACGGATCTTCCATTAGCGTCTCTGTGACTGTACCGGAAGGGAGCACGGCTACGGTCTACTGTCCCGTTTCGGTTTCCGAGGCAGAGGCAAGACCGGACTACCCGGAATCATGGACGGTCCATGAAGTCGGCCCCGGGGAGCATGTTTTTAGAGACGGAAAAGAAATACTCCTTTCCAATCCCAAAGAGTTTGTCCTTCTTTCCGAGGCTATTCCTGACGCCATCCTGGAGATCCGATACTATAGCACATATAACTTCGTTGGAAAAAGGATTGACGGATATTATGAGCCTGTCGCCCTTCTGACCAAGGAGGCGGCGGAAGCCCTGAAAAAAGTCTCGGACTATGTAAAGTCGAAGGGATACCGGCTCAAAATTTATGATGCATACCGCCCTCAGAGGGCCGTGGACCATTTTATCCGCTGGTCGAAGGACCCGTCGGATACTCTGATGAAACGGTATTTCTATCCCGATCTTGCCAAGCCGGACCTCTTCAAGAAGGGATACATAGCGTCCAAAAGCGGTCATTCAAGAGGATCTACTCTCGATTTGACCCTATTCGATATGACTACAGAGAAAGAGCTCGATATGGGCGGGACTTTCGACTGGCTCGGTCCGGAGAGTCACCCGGACTACTGCGCTCCCGGCCTTGTCTACAAAAAAGGCGGAAAGCTCACAGAGCAGCAGTTCAAAAACAGGATGATTCTCCGCGAAGCTATGGTGCGGCATGGATTCGTCGCCCTAGACGAGGAATGGTGGCATTTCCGTCTTAGAAACGAGCCCTACCCCGACACATACTTCGATTATCCGGTAAGGTGGATTAAGTAGAGAAACCTCTAGACCGAAGGGACGTCGAGCTTCAGCTCCGGATGACGCTTGGATGAGCGGAAGAAAAGAAGGGCTACTGCTACTGCTGCAATGCAGAGAGAGACGAACATCAGTTCTACATAGAGGACACCGGTCCCTGCATTTCCTTCGTTAACGCTAAGGATATTTCCTGCGGCCATCTTGAAGCTCAGAAGGCCTAGATTCTGTACCCAATAGATAAGCGAATAGGTCGTACCGAGCACCTTCTCGGGAACTACTTTCGGGACGGACGGCCAAAGGGCTGCCGGAACGAGCGAGTAGCCGAATCCGAGGAACACCATGGCGAGGTATCCGTAGAAAGGTACTCCTGCGGGTGCAAAAGCCAGAAGAAGATGTGCTGTGAGAGCAAGTATGGAACCAAGTATCATCCAGAAGGTTCCATGGCCTTTCTTATCCACGAGAACACCGAAAAGGGGCGAGAAGATAACTGACGAGAACGGCAGCATGGATACCATCCATCCGGCTGCAGATGCGGGAATGTCGAAACGAGGAATCAGAATCGAACCTGCGAATTTCTTAAAGGCGACAACGCTGCTATAGAAAAGCACGCAGAGAAGTGCCAGAAGCCAGAAATTGCCATTCCCAAAGACCTTCCCGACATCTGCGATGCGGAAGGGAGCCTCGTCCGATTTCTCTTCAACCATTTCACTGTCGTGCCTTGCATCAATAGCGACGAAAACCGCCCAGAGGATGAGGCCGATAAACATTAGGATCATTCCGAATATCGCGGGGCGGGCTGTTTCTTGAAGGGTATAGACATGTCCTGCCTGCTGCACTATCAATCTCGGAGAGAGAACAAGGGCAAGTGCCGTTCCGAGGCGGGAAATCGAAAGCTGGAGACCCATTGCAAGAGCCATCGGTCCCGTCTTGAACCACTTAGCTATTGACCTTGTCACCGTCGTTCCGGCAATCTCGCTACCGAGCCCGAAGAACATACAGCCTACATAGGCGACTCCTACCTTGCCTCCGGTGAGGAGGGTATGGAGTACAAGGCCCGCTCCGGCTACCATCATCGTAACGAAGATAGAACCGGTCACCCTGATACCCCACTTATCGAGCAGGATACCGCAGACTACAAGGCCTCCGAAGACACAGAGCACCGAATAGCCACTCGTATAGAGACCGTAACCAGCTGCATCCCAGCCGAGCACCGTCATAGAAGGGTTATCGAAAAGATACGATACGCTCGAAAACATGTCGTCGAAATAGAACGACGCAAACATTGGAGCGACAAGGCAGAGGAGCGCAAGCCAAGGTAGCCAAGCGCTCTTTCTCTTTGATAATGAGTTCATTTCTATTCCTCCTTCTTGACTATATTAGGAAGTTCAAGGCCGTATCCGGACTTTTTATCCTCTTTCTTCAGAAGGACACTGAATATAAATGCGAGAACTCCGAAGGATGCAAAAACCAGCATCGGTACAAAGTAGCTGCCAGTTCCCTCGCGGAGCTTACCGATAAGAAGAGGGACAAGGCAGAGGCCGATATTCTGGACCCAGAAAATGAGGCAATAGGCAGATCCGAGGACCTTTTCATCGATAATCTTCGGGACCGAGGGCCAGAGAGCTGCAGGGACAAGCGAGAAGCTGACCCCGAGGATGACAATAATAGTAAGTGCAAGGGCCTTTGACGGGAATGCCGGGAGAAGGAAGGCAAAGCAAAGGTGACATGCAAGCATTACTACCGAACCGATCATCAGCATTGTAGCGCCCTTGCCAACCCTGTCGAGGAAGCCTCCGAGAACAGGGGTAAGGACCATCGCAAGGATCGGGAAGCAGCTGAAAAGACGAGCCGCCGATGCAGCATCGATTGCGAGAGTCTCCTCGAGGAAGTTGGTCGCATACCTTTGGAACGGGAATATTGCGCTATAGTAGAGAACGCAGAGAAGGGCGACAATCCAGAACATTTTGCTCTTGAAGATAGCTCCGAGGTCGCTGACATGGAACTCATCCTCAGGGGATTTCTCCTCTGTTGCAAGGCCAGCCTCGACGAGCTGCGAGTCAAACTTGCGATCCATGACGCCGAAGATGATGAAATTGATAAGACCTATCACGAGAAGGGCGCCGCAGAAGCCGAGAGGAGCGATGATAGAGCCGCCGAAATGATTGGAGATAATCGGTGCAATCCACATGACCGCGAAGACGCCGAGGCGGGCGATAGCCATCTCCAACCCCATTGCAAGGGCCATTTCCTTACCCTTGAACCACTTTGCGAGGATCTTCGAGACATTTGTTCCCTCCATCTCGCAGCCGCAGCCGAAAATCATGAATCCGAGGGAGGCCATTTTGGCGCTGGCGGGCATTTCTGTCCACCACGATCCGAGCCATGCAGCGAACGAAGTCGTCTGGAACCAATCGGAAATACCGACGAACTTTATAGCCGCTCCAAGGACCATCAACCCTGCTGCAAGGACTCCGGAAAAGCGGACACCAAGCTTGTCGAGAATGACTCCTGCAATCAGGAGAAAACCGCAGACATTGAGAATATACTCAGATGCCGCATATGTTCCGAATACTCCACTGTTCCAGCCAAGGCTGGTCTCTACAAGGGATTTCAAAGGGGACATCACGTCGACGAACATGTAAGCGAAGAACATCATCAGCGCGACGAGGATGAGGACAGACCAGCGTGCAACCGGATTGTCGTTCATCAGTTTCTGTAATTTTTCTGCCATATCACTACTAATTAAACTTTCTATGCAGTAAAAGAGTTGTAGACCGCTAATATAGTCAAATAAATTGACTTTCCGGCAAAATTGGCTATATTTGTGCGAACACAAATAATGATGTACAGTATACTTGATAAAGTTAACACCCCGCAGGATATTAAGGGGCTCTCTATAAAAGAACTTGAAACGCTCTGCGCCGAAATCAGAGATTACATGGTCCAATGCACCTCGAAGAACCCGGGGCATCTCGGATCATCCCTCGGATGCGTGGAACTAATTGTTGCCCTTCATTTTATTTATAATACCCCGAAGGACAAAATAGTTTTTGATGTCGGTCATCAGGCTTATGCCCATAAGATCATCACTGGCAGGAAGGAGGCATTCAAGAAACTCAGAAAGAAAGAAGGGATTTCGGGATTCCCGAAGATGGAGGAAAGCCCTTACGATGCTTTCGGGACAGGTCACTCTTCTACCTCGATTTCAGCTGCCCTCGGACTCGCTGAGGCAGCAAAGATT
>Ga0256404_1006431_pt1 | contig 19457 bp, 15 predicted proteins | sample RumenRJG_01DNA_FD_185990 | JGI IMG/M metagenome (GOLD analysis project Ga0256404, IMG submission 185990) | Bovine rumen microbial communities from Lethbridge, Alberta, Canada - RJG_01 | ecosystem: Host-associated > Mammals > Digestive system > Stomach > Rumen | place: Canada: Alberta | collected...
GGGATCCTTGGGAGGAATCCAACAGGATCGTTTGGTGCGCCCAGCGTTCCGCTTTCTTTGCCTCTGGTATGGTAGATGGATATTTCGACGCTGATGTTCCAACAGATTTCTGGAAGCTTCTTGCTTTATATATCTCAAGTAATACGCTTTCATCGGTCTATTGGGCTATTCCTTACGGAGAAACTGAAGTGAACACGATGTTGAAACAGGCAGAGGACGTGTTTAACTGGTTTGATGGCATGTCAAAGACGATACCAACATGGTATATGCACAATATGGCTGCGGATCAATAAGACATATTCAAATCTATCTGCATCATCAACGTTGGTAAATTCGAAATACTATTTTACCAATATTACCAACATACATTAGACTATAAAAGAGGTAATAAGAAATGATTAAGATTTTATTCGTTTGCCACGGCAACATATGCAGAAGCCCGCTTGGTGAGTTTATATTTAAGGACCTTGCGATTAAGGCGGGCTATACGGTTTTAGGTGTTAATGATAGTAAAGCAAAGGGCGATGCGACGAGCAATGCGGGGCCATTGAGCAATGCGGGGCAATCAAACAATTATGACTCAGCCGACTTTGATATTGCTTCGGCTGCGACGAGTACGGAGGAGATTGGAAATCCAATATATCCGCCATCGCTTAAGACTCTTTTGGCGCATGGGATTGGGACGCCGAACAATGAGCTTGGCGTCAGCAAAAAACGTGCTCGCCAAATCACTTTGACGGACTATAATTATTATGACCTTATAATCATTATGGATCAGAACAATCTTAGAAATATGCGCCGTATGTTTGGTGAATGTGTTGATACGGACGGCAAGGTTCATTTGATGCTTGAGTACGCAGATCGTCCTGGAGCGGAAGTAGCAGATCCATGGTACACGGGTGGCTTTGATATAACATGGGATGATATTATGGCAGGCTGCAAGGGGCTGCTAGAGAAAAGAGGTAGTATATATGCTGACAAGTAAACAAAGGAGTAAACTTAAGGGTATAGCTAACGGGCTTACACCGGCTGTTTCGATTGGGAAGTCCGGACTCACGGAGACTGTTATCAGGACGATAGATGAGTATTTGGCGGCTAACGAGATTCTTAAGTGTAATATACTTGAGGGTGCCAAGCTTAACGCAAAGGAGACGTGCAACAAGGTCGCTGAGGAGGTAGGCGCCGAGTTTGTGCAGGCGATTGGAAGGCGCTTTGTTCTATATAGACAGGCGCGCGACCCGGAGAAGAGGAAAATTGAACTATAATGAATGCGGAGCTCAGATAAGAAAATCGCAACGTAAATAAAAGTATTTGGAAGAAAAGATGCCTAACGAAATAATTATAAAAAATGCAAATGAAAACAACCTACGGAACTTCAGTGTAAAGATTCCAAGGGACAAGCTCGTTGTTCTTACGGGGCTTTCGGGCTCAGGAAAGTCGTCGCTTGCTTTTGATACGATTTATGCAGAGGGACAAAGGCGTTATGTGGAGAGTTTATCGTCTTATGCACGCCAGTTTCTTGGTCAAATGGATAAGCCTGATGTGGAGATGATAGAGGGGCTTTCGCCTGCAATTTCAATTGATCAAAAGACGACGAGCAAGAACCCAAGGTCAACAGTTGGAACGGTTACGGAGATTCACGACTATCTGCGTCTAATGTATGCGCGTATCGGAATTCCGCACTGTCCAATCTGCGGCAGAGAGATTTCGAGCCAGAGCGTGGATCAGGTGGTTGATTCAATCATGGAATTTCCTGAAGGCACGCGTCTTATGGTGCTTTCTCCGATTGTGCGTGGCAGAAAAGGTCAACACGAGAAAATCCTTGAACGCATTAGAAAAGAAGGATTCACAAGGGTAAGAATTGACGGAGAGATTATAGAACTCGACGCCGCACCTGCTAGCGACTCTGCGGGCCTTGCAACATCGGGAACTGCGGACGCAGATGGAAATACGATTAAGCTCGAAAAGAACAATAAGCATACGATAGAGGTTGTCGTTGACCGTATTATAGTAAAGCAAGGTCAAGAAGGGAGAATCGCTGAGGCGGTAGAAATTGCTTTCAAGGAGAGCGAGGGTCTTGTCGTGGCGCATCTTAAGGACAAGGCATATGAGACGGAGAGATTGTATTCATCAAAATTTGCTTGCCCGGACCATGGTGTAGGAATCGAAGATATGGAGCCGAGGTCCTTCTCCTTCAATAGTCCCTTTGGTGCGTGTCCGACATGTAACGGACTCGGATTTACGGAGACGGTAGATAGGGAGAATACCATAGATATGGAGGGGTCCATCAGCATGGGCGCCTTCCGCAAAATTTACGGAACCATGGAGTTCTCCAGCTATTACAAAAAGATGGCTGAGATTTTGGCTGCGGATTATTCAGAGCGTACAGGCTTTCCGCTGAAGAAGCTGCTTAACGATCCGTACGGAACACTTCCTACGGATTTTCAGGAGGAAATAGAATACGGTACAGGTGACCGCACTATCAAATATACATATAAGAATTCTAGCGGAAAGATGGCGGTGCGCGAGCATCCATTTGAAGGCGTGGTTGCAAGCATGGAGCGTCGCTATCGCGACACCGGATCTGATGCAATGCGCGAATGGATGTCCAGATATATGCGCGTTCAGAAATGCCCGGATTGTCAGGGAAAGAGGCTCCGCCCCGAGGTTCTCGCTGTAACAATCGGCGACAAAAAGTCAGGAGAAAAGAATCTTGCAGAGCTTTCAGATATGTCTGTTAGGGATGCGCTGGACTTTGTAAAAAACCTCAAGTTATCGGGAAAGAACGAGGTTATTGCAAGTCAGATAATAAAAGAGATAAAGGCAAGGCTTGAGTTCTTGGTGAACGTCGGCCTAGAGTATTTAACGCTTTCACGTGCATCGGGGTCGCTTTCCGGTGGAGAGTCACAGAGAATCAGACTTGCAACGCAGATCGGATCGGGTCTTATGGGTGTTCTATATATCTTGGACGAGCCGAGTATCGGCCTTCATCAAAGAGACAACCACAAGCTTCTAGCGACGCTTCGTCGTTTGACAGACCTCGGAAATACTTTGATAGTCGTAGAGCATGACGAGGAAACGATGTATGCTGCGGATCATATCGTGGATATCGGTCCGGGCGCGGGAATCTACGGAGGAAAACTCGTCTGTCAGGGCACCGTGGATGATATCAAAAAATGCAAGAAGTCTATTACTGGTCAGTATCTATCGGGCGTAAAGAAGATAGAAGTTCCTAGCCTGCGCCGCGCGGGAAATGGAGAAGAGCTAACCATCAAAGGGGCTCGCTGCCACAATCTGAGAAATATTGATGTCAATATTCCGCTCGGTAAATTTGTTTGCGTTACGGGTGTATCGGGTTCAGGAAAGAGCAGTCTGATAAACGAGATTCTTGGAAAGGCTGCTGCGCAGGAGGCGAACGGAAGCCAAGAGGCCGCAGGCGAACATGATGAGATTCTCGGCCTCGAAAATATAGACAAGGTTATCACGATTGATCAAAGTCCAATCGGAAGAACGCCTAGATCAAACCCCGCAACATATACCAAGATGTTTGATAAGATTAGGGATCTATTTGGTGCGCTTCCCGACGCCAAGATGCGTGGGTTTACAAAGAGTAGATTTAGCTTTAACAATCCTGCGGGTAAGGGCGGCGGTCGCTGCGAGGCCTGCTCCGGAGACGGAATCATAAAGATAGAGATGCACTTCCTTCCGGACGTCTATGTTCCCTGTGAAGTATGTAAGGGCAAGCGCTATAACAGAGAAACCCTTGAAGTAAAGTATAAAGGCAAGAGCATATTTGATGTTCTGGATATGAGCGTTGCGGAGGGGCTTGAATTCTTTGAAAACCAGCCGGGAATCAGACGTCATCTCGAGACGTTAAATGACGTTGGTCTTGGGTATATCAAAATCGGCCAACCATCCACACAGCTCTCCGGCGGCGAAGCCCAAAGAGTTAAGCTTGCAACGGAACTTAGTAAGCGCGACACGGGAAACACCCTATACATCTTGGATGAGCCGACGACGGGACTTCATTTTGCGGATGTGGATAAACTGATTCAGGTTCTTCAGAGGCTCGTGGAAGCGGGAAACACCGTTGTAGTGATAGAGCATAACCTCGATGTCATAAAATGTGCTGACCATATAATCGACCTAGGCCCCGAGGGCGGAGACAAAGGCGGCACCATAGTTGCAGAGGGAACACCTGAAGAGGTGGCTCGCGTAAAGAAGAGTTATACCGGACAGTACCTAAAAGAATTACTATGATTAATGTATTCATGAATGAGAAAGAAAGACGGAACAGAATACTCAAGGAAACTGCCGTAATTCTGGGAATCGGGCTGGCGTATTTTATCTTTGTCTCGCTCACCGGAAAATATATTCCGTGCCCGATAAGGTTGACGACGGGCTTTCTTTGTCCGGGCTGCGGAATCAGCCATTATTTTGTGCATATGGCGCATCTGGAGTTTAAGGAGGCGTTCCGCGCAAACCCTTATGTATTCTTCTTTGTTCCGGTCGCGGTTCCGTACTGGGCATTTAAGTCATACAAGTACATAAAGACAGGGGAGACCAATTACTCCCTGCCCGAAAAGATAGTAATAGGCACGCTAATAATTGCTGCAATAGCGTTTGGAATCGCCAGGAATCTTTAAGACTCAAACTTAAGACTCAAACTTATCAAGGGACCGGACGGCATCTACCCTGGATGCTGAGCCGGTCTTTTTTAGTAGGTTAGAGACGTGAAAGCGCACTGTGTTCTTGGAAATATAATATTTATCCGCAATCTCGGAGTCCGAGAGGCCCTCTGTAAGGCATTTTAGAATCTCCATCTCGCGCGATGTAAGATCGTATTTCTCTGCATAGGTTGCAAATTTCTTTTCAGGTGTCACAGGGGTCGGTGCGAACCTCTTGCTCATGTCTATAACAAAGATCGCAAGGAGCGGAAGGAAGCAGATTGCAGAGCCGATTAGCTGTGCGACTTCGGGTACCGGAACCAAGAGAAGTACGAGTGAAACAACGGCCTCAACGGCTCTTGATACCATTAGACCGACTGCGGCGAGTGGGAGGAAACGATGGTCGTCGTATCCTAAATCGGTAAATGCAGTCACATAATATATGGTTATGAATCCGCGGAAAATATAGCTAAAGGCCAGGGCAACGGTTCCGTTCACTCCATCACCGATAAGCGCAACAAAGATGAGCGGATAGGCAAGGCTTGCAATAGTGCAGATGCTTCCGATTAAGCGAGACTTATCCATAATCAATCCGCAAATAATGAGGCCTATTGCATAGAAGGCTCTTATGAGAAGCCAGTTAACATTGGATGCTACCGGAAGCGAGTAATAAAGCCCTGAGGAGGTCACGGATATTATGGTTATAAGGGCAATAATTATTATTGTATGGTTTACACCAATATGCTTTATGTAATCCATACTTGGCATTTCCTTACCTTCACCTGCGTCCGCGGTGGCATTGCGAGCCCCCGGGAATTCAATATCCTTTGCGTGAAATACCAGGACCATAGTTAATCCAGCGAGCAGAATATAGATAGCCGCTATTTCCTTTGATTCCACAAAGGTGCCGCCTCTAACAAGCGACATAAGGAATGTGCCTATGCTGGCAATCCCGTAGGCAATTCCAAAGGAAAGGCCGGACTTTTCCGGGGCTATATTCTGAGCGAGCATCGTTAGATAGTAGCCAAAATAGACACCTATATGGAGATTGAAAAAATAACCAGCCATCTGGATTACAAGACCGCTGTCCGAAATCTGCGAGACAATCATAAAGAAGGCGCCGGTTACGAGCAGTACGATAAAAGTCTTTCTCTTGCTAAAAATCTCGGGTTTCTTAACCAATCCCAACGAAAAAATGAGTATTCCGACAGCCTGCAGAAGATAGTTAAGCACAGAAGAAATGATATCTACAGTCCTCTCGTCATAGAAATTCATGAGTCTATAACTTTGGGACATATACGCAGATCCTACGTAGAGGAAGCAAAGTGCGATTATTCCGATATATGTTGGGTGTGTTTGTTTTCTCATTCTCAACCTCACAAATAGAGCAAACACTATAAAATCAACTTTGATACTACAGAAATGACTACAAACAATCAATAGGCAAACGTCCAAAAATAGCCAACCTACTGCTTTCCAAACACCACATTTTATTGACAAGGAGTAAAATATAATTGAGATTTTCTATGCGAGCAAAGTGTCTTGACAGAACTTTGTTCGCTTGAAATACAGGTAATAAGGGGTAACGAAGAACCAAATATCGTAAATTAAGTATTGCGAAGAGTTTCTTGAAAGGGGGCTTTCCCAATGAAGTTATTGAAAAAGAGTCTAGCTATCTGCATTGCGACACTACTTGTCGTTATGGGGCTATTACCGAGCATGGCTGTGAAGGCAAGTGCGATTACCAATTTCACCTTAGAAATTGGATTTGCGGATGATTACGTCTCTGCACAAGGACATGTTGAGTATCAAATCAACGACGACCCGTGGGTTTCGGTAAGTGTAGCAACAGGGCCGCTGATGATTGATCAAGAGGTAACAACTCTAAAGTTCAGAGTTGTTCCAAACGAATTCTATGAGGTTAATTTTGATAATGGGCCAACCTTGGAGGACGCAACAGGCTTTTACTTTGGGGCGGGAGGCATAGACACTGAAAGAGCAGCACTTATAAGCGAGACTGGATATGCCTGTACACTCGTAAGGACAGATGAATCGGGGGATCATGGTGCAACCAAGGTTTCTCTAAAAGGCGTCGCTTTCAGAGAAACAGAAGCCCAAAGGACGGCCGATGTATCATTTGATATTACGGGCCCCGGCCTTGAGTTCTGGGAAGAGGACATTCCATCCAGAATCACATTTAGACTTCCCGGAACTGAAGACATAGCCATGGGTAAGGGCAATTTGGAGTGGAAGGACGGCAAAAGACCGCCGAACGCTACGGGCGTAAAGACGGTTAGCCCCGTTCAAGTGACATATGACTACGATAACAGCGGAACCGTAACTTTTGATTATGTTATTTCCAATGCAAATACCAAAATCACGTCGCTTATCATAAATGGCATGGATTATACAGGCAGTTGTCCGAGCACGGATGAGAAGATATTTGGAAATATTGAGGATGGTGGAAGAAGCACCAAGCCTATTAGCATCACTGTACCTTATGCCACAGCGTACGATATTAAGGTAGTTGCCGCTGAACATGATCTGATGGGGGGCTTCGGCTGGAACTATCTCCCCGAAGAGAACCAGAGTGGAGACACGAGAGAAGATTGCATAGCTCACGGAAGGTTGGATTTTGTTAGGGGAGAGTTTAACGGTACTGTATATAACAGCGTTTCGGAATGGAATAACGCCTCTGCCTACGGAGCTCATGTATTCAACTGGACGGACGGCGATAAAAATTATTCGGATGAGCGTGACGCCTGGGGATCGGCTGCATTCCCAAAGGGAGCAAAGATAACTCTCAGGCTTATCCCGGACGAAGGATATCAGCTTATCTCTCTATATGGTGACCAGAACCTGGTACGCGAAGCAGAGGTCGGAACATATACGATTACCATGACCGGCGGAATGAACTCTCATCTCATGGCGACCTTCAAAAAGGTTGAAGATTTTGTTAATATAGCTGCCGGCGCCGTGAATGCCGGTGAGGTTTCAAATCTTCAGAATGCTCATGGAGTGGGTACCATGAAGCTGAACGTCATGGATACGGAGACCAACGCAGAATCCAGAGAAAAATTTGAAGGGGTTGCAGAAGGTGAGAATGCCAAGATAGAAGAATACATTGATATCAATCTTGCAAATACTGTATATAAGGCAAAGGATGATCCTAATGACGCGTGGGATACGCCGGTAGCAGAGCTAGAGAACCCCGCAACCATCAAGCTGGAACTCTCAGGAAACTACGAGGGTAAGGACCTCGTAATCATTCACGAGCATGACGGTCAGTATGAAGTTATACCGGTGGAATTTGACGGAAAGAATACTATCTCTTTTGAGACGAAGAGTTTTTCCAACTATGCCATAGCAACCAAGGAGCCTGAGGAGGATCCGGAGAAGCCGGAAAATCCGGAAAACCCGGAAAACCCGGATGAGCCAGGAGATCCATCCGATCCGCCATCGGGCGACGAACATTATACATTGAATGACGGAGATAACTCCCTTGAATTTGATGATAGAAAGGGCGTCGATTACTCAGTTGTTATTCTTGATACCAATACCATTACGGATGAGCAGCTTGCGGCTATGGGAGCCTCGAGGGCTGACATGGAGGCGGCGCTTAATCAGATTAAGAGCGTCGTTCCAAAGGAATTCTTGAACATGTATGTTGTCATGATCATGGATAACGAGAGCGGTGAGCAGACTTGGGGAAGACAGAATCTGGTTCTGAAACTCAAGAAGACCGGCGCCATGGAAGGATATGAGAACTTTAGATTGATTGACGTCTCTGAAATTGGAGAGCCTTCATATACAGGAGAAGAGATCAAAGGAACCGAGGAGGACGGATATATAGTATTCAAACTCAAGGAAGTTGGAAACTTTGCTCTGATTGCAGATAAGGCAGAGGAGAGTTCGGAGTCTAGCGAGACGCCATCATCCACGCCATCATCAACGCCTTCTTCAACGCCTGAGAAGAAGAGCGACAATCCTGTGACGGGTGATGAGAACAATCTGCCGCTATGGGTAATTCTCCTGGCAATCACCATTTCAACCGCAGCTTTTGTGGGAAAGAAAGTTGAATAATTGTTAAGCTATCAAGATATAGAAATATGGGGGCAGTTCGGCGGAACTAGCCCCTTTTTTGTGCATTATTTAACAAGCGCAAACCTTGTCATTTAGGCGGTTTTTTGCTATTATTACTATGTATGCTATTTATTAGAAACTAATTAAACAATTAATATCGAAGGAGAATGGAGAAAATGGATATTAAGAATCTATATGAATCAAAACTCACATCGGCAGCAGAGGCTGTGAAGGTTGTTAAATCCGGCGATTGGGTTGATTACGGCTGGGCCACAAATCATCCTGTAGCACTTGATGCTGCGCTTGCTGCTCGTCAGAACGAGCTTACGGATGTAAAGCTTCGCGGCGGCGTAACAATGTGGATGCCGGAGGTTTGCAAGGCAGACGATGCAGGCGAGCATTTTACATGGAACGTATGGCATTGCTCGGGCGTTGATAGAAAAATCATGAGCAAGGGCATGGGATACTTTATGCCGATGCGTTATTCTGAGCTTCCGAGATTCTATAGAGACGGAAATGCTCCTGTAGATGTAGCTATGATTCAGGTTACACCTATGGATGCACACGGAAACTTTAACTTTGGTCTTGTTACTTCACACATTGCGGATATGCTTTCCGTAGCAAAGACAATTATCGTTGAAGTAAATGAAAATCTTCCGTGGGTTAACGGTCTTAACGGAGCAGAGATAAATATTGCCGATGTTGACATGGTTGTTGAGGGAGACAATCCTCCGGTTGCAGCAATGGGAGCAGCAGGAGAGCCTACTGATATTGACAAGGCAGTTGCAAAGCTCATCGTTGAGCAGATTCCTAACGGAGCATGCCTACAGCTCGGTATCGGCGGAATGCCAAATGCAGTTGGTAATATGATTGCTCAGTCCGACTTAACGGACCTCTCGGTACATACTGAGATGTATGTTGATGCCTTTGTTGAAATTTCCAAAGCAGGAAAGATCACGGGCAAAAAGAAAAACCTGGACAAAGGTCGTCAGGTATTTGCCTTTGCCGCAGGCTCCGAAGAATTATATAAGTTTATCGACCACAATCCAAACGTAGTTGGTGCGCCGGTTGACTATACAAACGATGTTCACGTTGTATCTCAGATAGATAATTTTATTTCTATTAACAATGCGATTGACCTTGACCTCTTTGGTCAGGTAAACGCAGAGTCCGCAGGTGTTAAACACATCTCCGGAACAGGCGGACAGTTAGACTTTGTTATGGGTGCCTATCAGTCAAAGGGCGGAAAGAGCTTTATCTGCATGTCTTCATCCTTCACGGACAAAGAAGGAAACCTCAAGAGCAGAATCGTTCCGACGCTCACCCAAGGTTCAATAGCAACTGACCCGCGTTCAACAATCCATTATCTCGTAACTGAGTACGGAATGATCAACCTAAAGGGCGTTCCGACATGGGAGAGAGCAGAAAGAATCGTATCAATCGCGCATCCTGATTTTAGAGAAGAACTCATAAAGGATGCAGAAAAGATGGGAATCTGGAGAAAGAGCAATAAGAGATAAATTATGAAAATGCTAGATTTACTGGAAAAAGACAAAGACCATCTGCTTACCGAGCTTACCAGGGCTGGGGTGCCGGAAAGGGCGGCAGGGGTCCTAGAGACGGAGCTAGATAAGCTTCTTCTCAAGTACAACGAGCAGGCAGGAAGCGATAGAGAGCGCGATGCTGCGGCGTATATGGTAAAGGCCGTACGCCACTCACTTCCTTTGGTGGATTCTGTTGGTGAAACCAAGGTATGGGAGATGCAGGAGGGCGCTCAGAAGAAGCGTGTGGTAAATCCTGTTGCGCTGATTCTTCTCATAGCAGGAATTGTTTGCGCAGTTCTCACATTCATTTTTATGAATGCAATCACACCAAAGGTCGGAATGACGATTAACGATCTCAAGCTTCAGCAGCCGGAGACATATCTTCTTCTTGCGACCGTAGTTTGTATTCTTGCCTTTGGTCTATTTAGGAGAATTGGAACAGGCACAGGCAGGAAAAACCGCAAGCAGCAAGTTGAGATAAAGATAGATCCGCAGAGGGTTTATAGAAGTCTTCACACTGCAATTCTTTCGGTTGATCAGAGCCTTGAAGAAATCCAGGCTGCAGAGCGCTGGGCAAAGAAGGAACAAGCCGGAACTATTGAGGGTAAGGTTGTAAGTCAGGGAGAACTTGATCTATTTGCGGATCTTCTTACTGCTTCATATAGCAAGGACGGAGAGTATGCGCTCGATAAGATTGAGGACCTAAAGTATTATTTGCATAAGCAGCAGATAGACGTGACGGATTATAGCGAGGAAACAAAGCAGTTCTTTGATCTGATGCCGGGAACTCAGAGCGCAACAATTAGACCTGCGCTCGTTGCCGACGGAAAGATTCTCAAGAAGGGACTTGCGTCTCGCGGAAAATAAGCGTAAAGAAAGGCGCAAAGTAAAGATGTTAAGGGAGAGGTGAGATAAACTCTCCCCTTGTGTTATACAGAGGATATTATGGATCGTTTTTTTGGATTTGACTTGGGCGATGCGGAGAGCGCAGTAGCCCGCCTAAGCAAGGAGGATCAAGTTGTACCGGAGATGCTGACGGTGGTAGATGAAAAGAGTTTCATTACCGCTTATGCTCAGCTTGCTTCCGGTGAGCTTTTGATTGGAGAAAAGGCTTGTTACGCGGACAACGTAATGAAGAGGAAGCTCCGTTTCAAGAGTAGATTCCTTACAGATGGCGGCGTTGCAAACGATGTTAAGAGCTTTGCTGCGGGGGTTCTCGGCGAGCTCTATACAAATGGCGACCTCATCAAAGGTGAGGACTGCAGTTTCTACGTTGGCTGCCCAGCGGGCTGGGACAAAAATGCGCGCGAGCATTATAGAGAAATCTTTGAGGGTGCGGGTTATCCACCTGCAAAGATTATCTCCGAGTCTCGTGCGGCCATGGTAAGTGCTTGCCAGTCAAAGCATCTTCAGGTTGGCGTAGATATTCTGTCAAAGCCGGTGCTCGTAGTGGATATCGGATCCTCGACAACTGACTTTGCCTATATCATGGGCGGAAAAGAAGTCGAGATGCAGACAGCGGGTGAGGTTGCGCTCGGTGGCGGACTCATGGATGAGATACTTCTTGATGAATCCGTTGGGGCAACAACGCTCACGAGAAAGAAGATTAGAAATATCTTTGAAGAGAGCGAACCGTGGAGAACATACTGCGAGTTTGCTGCTCGTCGTCTGAAAGAGAAATATTTTTCCGATGAAGAATATTGGAGCACGCACGACTGCAAAGAAACGATAATCATTTCATATAATTGGCCGACAGTTAAGCTGACGCTCAAGATGGACGAGCAAATCGCCGACAAGCTAGTTAACAAGAAACTTGAGAAACTCGGCGGAAAATCATTTAAAGAAGTTTTCATTCAGTCGCTTAACGATGTTAAGAAGAATATAACGGGATCGACACCGGAGCTCATCTTCCTTACGGGTGGCGTGAGCAAGCTACCTGCAATAAGAGATTGGTGCGCTTCTGTATTCACCGATGCGGTTGTTATCTCGGGAACTGAACCTGAATTCTCGGTAGCAAGAGGACTTGCGTACTGCGGAAGAATCGATGAAGACTTAAGAGAGTTCAGAGCAGACCTTGAGACCCTAACCAAATCATCCAAGATAGAAGAAATAGTTAGCAAGCATATCAACCAGCTTTATAAAGACGCTGTGGATTGCTTGATTGAGCCGATACTCACAAAGGTTGCAATGCCGATCTTTGACAGATGGAGAAACGGCGAAATAAGAAAACTCGGTGACACCGACGAAGAACTTCAGAGAGAGGTTGGCGCATATATCAGATCCGAAGAGGCGAGGGAGCTTCTTGCGGGACCGATAACAGCGTGGTTAAAACCGGTTGCAGAGGACCTGGAAGAGTTCACTGTTCCGATTTGCGTGAACCACAGAGTTCCTTATACCGCACTCAGCCTCAAGTCCTATCTATCCGCATCCGACATCGACATCAAGGTTGATGCAAAGAATATCTTTGCGGTAGAAGAAATGACATGGCTCATAGATTCTATCGTTACGGTAATAGTTGGACTTGTGATTGCGGCAATCGACGTGGTGCCGTTCCTTGCGGGACCTGAGGGAGTAATCGTAGGAGTAATCGCTTCTGCCGTGATCTTGATTCTCGGTAAGGAGAAGATGGAAAGCAGACTGCTAGACTGGGATATTCCAAACGCAGTACGTAAGCTTATACCGAAGAATACGTTTAAGAATCGTATGGAGAGCGTGAGCGCTTCGGTTAAGTCCAATTTCTACGAGAGCCTTGAAAAAGATAAGAATGACGAAATCACAGACCGTATGGTAAGTGAGATTTCGGAGCAGATAGACCAGTGCCTCGTCAAGATGGCAGAGGTAGTGGAGATACCGCTCGGATAAATAGTGCGCATCGAAGGCGTGTGTCGCATCAAAGGCGTGTGGATTAATGTAACAATACTTGCGTTGCAGAAACAGGAGAAGAAATGTTTTCAGAAAAGAATTTGACAATGTTAACCGATTTCTATGAAATCACTATGGCAAATGGATACCTAGAACTTGGTATGCAGGATGAGATCGCGTACTTTGATATGTTCTTTAGGAAGGTTCCCGATGGTGGCGGATTTGCTATCATGGCAGGTGTAGAGCAGGTGGTTGAATATCTTCAGAACCTCAAGTTTTCAGAGGCGGATATTGATTATCTCAGGGGACGTAATCTGTTCAGCGAAAAGTTCCTTGAGTATCTCAGGGATTTCAAATTCACCTGTGATGTTTGGGCGGTACCGGAAGGAACACCCATTTATCCGCACGAGCCGATAATAACCGTGCGCGGACCTGTTATGCAGGCGCAGTTTATTGAGAGCATGATTCTTTTGATTGTGAATCACCAGAGCCTTATTGCAACAAAGGCAAATAGAATTGTTCGCGCAGCAAAGGGACGTCCGGTAATGGAATTTGGAACACGTCGCGCTCACGGTCTCGCCGCTGCGATACTCGGCGCGCGTGCCGCATATATCGGAGGATGCTGCGGAACAGCATGCACCATCGCGGATATTGACCACGGCATTCCGGCACTCGGAACCATGGCGCATAGCTGGGTTCAGATGTTCCCAAATGAATACGAAGCATTCAAAGCATATGCAGAAATCTATCCGGAGAACTGCACACTTCTCGTAGATACATATAACGTTCTTAAGAGCGGCGTACCTGCGGCAATCAAAGTGTTCAAGGAACTCAATCCTCCGAACAAAGGAATTAGAATAGATAGCGGCGATATTACCTATCTCACAAAGAACGCGCGTAAGATGCTTGATGATGCAGGTCTAGAGGATTGCAAGATTACCATCAGCAACTCGCTTGATGAGTATATCATCAGAGATGTAATTAACGAAGGCGCTCAGGTGGATTCCTTCGGAGTAGGCGAGAGACTCATCACAGCCAAATCTCAGCCGGTATTCGGCGGTGTATATAAGCTCGCTGCGGTAGAGATAGATGGAGAAATAATTCCAAAGATCAAAATCTCCGAGAACATAGAGAAGATTACAAATCCTGGATTTAAAACACTCTATAGACTTTATGATAAAGAAACAGGAAAAGCACTAGCCGACGTCATGACGCTCGACGGAGAAACAATTCCTGAAGAAGACGGATATGAAATCTTTGATCCGAACGCAATATGGAAGAGAAAGACGCTAAACAATTTCTATGCAAAGAATCTCAGAGTTCAGCTCTTTGATGCCGGAAAATGCGTCTATGAAAGTCCATCGATAGACGAGATAAAGGACTACTGCGCAGCCCAAATCGATACCCTCTGGGACGAAATGCTCCGATTTGAGAACCCGCAGACATACTACGTAGATCTCTCCCAGAACCTCTACGACCTCAAGCAAAAACTACTCTCCGAAAACCACGCAGAATAATTTACAAAGGGGACGGTTCTACTTGCAAATCTTTGCAAGTAGAACCGTCCCCATTTTTAATTAACGTTTGTTGCTTGCGTTTAGGACGTTTTTGATTTTGTGCTGAACCATGCGGACTATGGCGTCGCGGCCGGGTCCGAGGTATTTGCGAGGATCAAACTCGGCAGGGGACTCTTTGAGGACGCGGCGGATTTCCGCGGTCATGGCGAGTCTTAGGTCAGTGTCGATATTGACTTTGCAGATTCCCCACTTTGTTGATTCTCTGATCATTTCTTCAGGAACGCCCTGTGCTCCCGGAATTTCGCCGCCGTATTCATTGCAGCGATCGACGAATTCTTTTAAAACTGTTGATGCGCCGTGGAGAACGAGCGGTGTGTTCGGAATCAAATTGTGTATTACTTTTAGTCTTTCAAAATCGAGGTAAGGGTCTCCCTTGAACTTATATGCGCCGTGGCTTGTTCCTATAGCGATAGCAAGGGAGTCAACTCCTGTGCGCTCTACAAATTCTGCAGCCTCATCAGGGTCTGTGAATGTTGCTGAACGAGCATCAACTTTGATGTTGTCCTCAACTCCGGCGAGCTTTCCGAGCTCAGCTTCTACAACTACGCCGTGGTCATGTGCGTATTCTACAACCTGCTTTGTGAGTGCGATGTTTTCTTCAAACTCGTGCTTTGATCCGTCAATCATTACGGAGGTGAAGCCGCCGTCTATGCAGGATTTGCAGATATCAAAGTCTTCGCCGTGATCAAGGTGAAGCGCAACATCAAGACCTGTATCTTCAATCGCAGCCTCAACCAGCTTTAACAGATAGACAGGCTTTGCGTATTTACGAGCACCTGCGGAAACCTGAAGGATGAGGGGAGCGTTCTCAAGCGCAGCCGCATCCATGATTCCCTGGATGATTTCCATGTTGTTTACGTTGAATGCGCCAACTGCGTAATCGTCGTTAAGCGCCTTTGCAAACATTTCCTTTGTAGTTACTAGAGCCATTTTGACCTCCTGGTTATTAGCTTACATAGTTACGATATCTGCAATATCTTCTTGAGAGGATCCGGCAGGGAATGTATATGTGCCTGCGGCAACCATGCCCGGATCTGCCTCAATCTTTTCGCAGACAGCCACAAAATCCTCATAAGAAGTAAACAAACCTGCCTGAACAAGGGACTCAACCGCGATTTCAGAAGAGCCGCTTGCCAGTTCAACGTTCATATCAACTCTAAGTTTTCCGTCTTTCCAAATGGTGTTGTCGCGAGGACCGGAACCGGGTTCCTGCTCGCTGGATGTATCGATAGGAGCTGGCGTTTCGCCACTCTCTGCGCCGGCATTTTCGCCTTGCGAGTTTTCGCCCTGAGCATTTTCGCCCTGAGCGTTCTCACCCTGAGAGTTCTCGCCCTGAGCATTCTCGCCCTGAGCATTTTCGCCTTCAGCGTTCTCGCCCTGAGCGTTTTCGCCCTGAGCGTTCTCGCCTTCAGCATTTTCGCCTTGAGTATTTTCGCCATCAGAGTCTCCGCTAGGAACCAGGTTTTGGTTAGCTGTTTCGCGAACCTCGGCTGCAAGAGCCTCCGGATAATCCATAATGATATTGAATCTCCAATAAATCAATCCCCCGGCAATCCCCAAAATCAAAAGGATGATGAAGAGATCGCTCAAATTATAGAAAAAATCTTTAATATACTTCATGATTTCCCCCTGTTCTGCTTTTGCACATACACTTTAGCACAAAGGCGTCTTTTTAGCAAATATGTAAGAATTTGTAACCCGAGTTCCCACTATACTGCGGGTTTATTTACAACAACTGCCATTCTGATGTATAATACACCCGTGATATACGTAGAAATCAGCGAAAATGAAGAGGGGCAGCGGCTTGATCGCTTTCTGAGAAAATATCTGGGCGAGGCACCGCTATCTTTTATATATAAGGCTATCCGTAAGGACGTAAAGGTTAACGGTAAGCGTGCTTCGCGCGAGCTTTTATTAAAGTCGGGCGATAGAATTGATATATATATCACAGACGAGAAGCTGGCGGAGTTAAGGACCAAGCCTCGCGATATCGGCCATGCCGCATCATCAAAGAGAGAATTCACTACAGTTTACGAGGACGAAAATATAATTGTAGTTAATAAGCCCTTTGGTCTTCTTACGCATGGCGATGGCGTGGAGAAAAAACACCATCTTGCCAATCAAGTTGTGGATGACCTTATACTTAGAGGTGAGTTTGACCCAAGATCAAGCAAAGGCTTCACGCCTGCACCTGCAAATAGGCTGGACAGAAACACAACAGGGATAGTTCTCTTTGGGAAAAATGCCAAAGCATTAAGAGACCTTAACAGAAGAATCAGAAGGCGAGACGGTATAAGGAAATTTTACCTTACAATCGTTGCGGGAGAGTTAAAGGATAGACTGGAGCTTTCCGGAGCGCTCGTAAAGGACGAAGAAAGAAACATCGTTAGCATCGTGAGAGGCGGAGCAAGTGGCGATGGCGAGCATCAGACTCGCGAGATAATTACAATAGCTGAGCCCCTTATGTCATCCGGCGGATACACTTTGATAAAGGTTGAACTTGTGACCGGAAGAAGTCATCAGATCAGGGCGCATCTTTCGAGCGCCGGATATCCTCTTATCGGCGATCCAAAATACGGTGACGAGAGCATTAACAAAAACCTCAGGAATAGATTTGGTATTAGTGGACAGCTGCTTCATGCGTGTGAACTCGAGTTTAACTACCTAGAGGACAGCGTGCTGAATTACCTGGAGGGGCAGAAAATCAGGGCGGAGCTTCCGAACCGCTTTTCGGAAATATCAAAAGAACTATTTGGAAATAATTATTATTTGGAGATAGAAAAGTGAGAAGTAAAAAGTTTCAAGACTTACAAGAAAGTGGCATAACAGGGAGTGAACTAAGAGATAAGCTGGCTGGTGAAACAAGCACAGATGTAGAAGAAAAGAAGGAACCTGAGGAGAGCTCTCTCATGGAGTGGGTCAAAGGCGCTGCGATTGCTCTTGTTATAGCTGTTGCGATTTTGCAATTTATTAAACCTACAATAGTGCAGCAGCATTCTATGGAACCGAATTTTGAAACCAACGACTATCTGTTTATAAGCAAGCAGTCATATAAATTATTCAGAGGCGAACCAAAGCTCGGCGACGTAATTGTTTTCTCCACAGAAATGAAGACCCAAGACGGAGACAACAAACTTCTTATAAAAAGAGTAATCGGTGTTCCGGGAGATGAGATAAGTATCTACGGCGGCAAAGTATATTTAAACGGCGAGGAACTGGATGATAGTTATACCAAGGATCAGACGACAACAGGCGATATAGATAAGCTTGTAGTTCCGTCAGATACAGTATTCTGCCTTGGTGACAACAGAATAATAAGCGTTGATTCGAGAGACGATAGCGTTGGATTTATTTCGTATGATGATATCCTCGGCAAGGTAGTTTTTAGACTCCTTCCGATTGGTAAGTTTGGTACGATAGATAATCCATACGAATAAACTTTGATCACAATGCATACGTTGCATATTCAGTATAGAAAGAGAAAGTGATGGGTAAGAAAGAGCGAAAACTCGTGGCGAACAACAAAAAAGCTCGCCACGATTATTTTCTGGAAGAAATAATAGAAGCGGGGATTGCACTTACCGGAACGGAAATCAAATCCGTCCGCGCAGGCAAAGTCAGCATCAAAGAAAGCTACGCCAAGGTAGATGGTGGCGAGCTGATTTTGTATGGAATGCATATCAGTAACTACAAAGAAGGTAATCGTTTTAATGTTGACCCGCTTAGGCCGCGTAAGCTTCTAGTGCATAAGCGCGAGATTAGAAAAATGATTGGCGCAACCACGCAGCAGGGCATGACAATCGTTCCAGTGCAGATGTATATAAATGAAGAGGGGCGTGCAAAGGTAGAAATCGCGCTTGCGCGCGGAAAGAAAAACTACGATAAGCGCGAGTCAATCGCCAAGCGCGACGCAAAACGTGCCATGGAGCGCGCCGTTAGAAAACGCGGATAATTATACCAGCGGTTTGATTGACAGCGCGATATGTCGGGTATATAATCTGTGAGCAATAAACATAGATTTTTGTCATTGTGACTCTCGCACGCGTCGCGTGATGCAGAGGTTGCAAAAGCAAACTTATATGGGGGTGTAAAGGTTTCGACGGGGGTGTTGAAGCCGGATAAGCGAGCCGTGGCCGCCGGATCCACGTAAAAAGCTGGCCGTTAAATACAAACGCTAAAAATAACAATCTCGCATTTGCTGCCTAGTATCGCAGCCCGCGCGTATGCCCAGGTTCACCTGCAGGCTTGGTGTCATGCGTCGACTATGCAGGAAAACTTCACTGCAACTCCCGTAGCAGTGAGGGACTAACGGGATAACTCGGACTGTGGCCTGCCGATGGGCAGCGGCCCGGGCGAAAACTTAATCATCGGATGCGCTCGGAGAAAGTCTAGTGAATGTGCTTTCGGACGTGGGTTCGACTCCCACCACTTCCACCAGAATCTAGCCTTGGCTATGCCGGGGCTTTTTCTTTTGCCTCGGTGATTTTCGGACGTGGGTCAGCGCATCGTCAGCGATTTTTCAAAAATGGTGGTCTGACTGGTGGTCTGCCGAAACTCCGCCGACGCAAAGCATTGCAATTGCTGGGTTTCAGGCGTCGCCGAATCTCCTCATCTCCACCATATTTTTGGCCTTGGAAGTGTATGTCTTCCGAGGCTTTTTCATTGCTGAAAAATCAGTAATTTGAAGGTTTTTGGGCTTTTTCTTAGGATGCCTTTTGAAGACG
>Ga0256404_1006432_pt1 | contig 19456 bp, 15 predicted proteins | sample RumenRJG_01DNA_FD_185990 | JGI IMG/M metagenome (GOLD analysis project Ga0256404, IMG submission 185990) | Bovine rumen microbial communities from Lethbridge, Alberta, Canada - RJG_01 | ecosystem: Host-associated > Mammals > Digestive system > Stomach > Rumen | place: Canada: Alberta | collected...
AAGGAGCTTCCTGTATGATCTAAATACAGGGATCCGAAAGAAGGCAGGTGAAAAAAAGGATACCTCAATGTAATATAAGGTTTGCTGACCCTCGTAAGTTGGCAAATCCATCACAGAAAGGTATCCAAATGAAGTCTAACACACAGAACGCAAAAATTGCAGCTATTACTGAAAAAACTCTGATTATCGGCATTGATGTTGGAAGTGAGATGCACTATGCACGCGCCTTCGACTGGAGAGGATATGAATTCTCCAGAAAGCCGCTCGCTTTCGGAAACACGGAAGAAGGGTTCGAGACGTTACGGGCCTGGATTACGGAGTTGAAGGAACGTTATGGCATGGACAGGGTGATACCGGGCATGGAGCCGACCGGACATTACTGGTTCAATCTGGGAAAGTTCCTGCAGGACCATGGGATGATGCCGGTTCACGTTAATCCACATCATGTCAAAAAATCAAAGGAACTGGATGACAACAACCCGTCAAAAAATGACCGGAAAGACCCGAAAGTAATCGCAGGTCTGGTCAAGGACGGCCGGTACTTCCGACCATATATCCCGGATGGAATCTATGCGGAGATCAGAACGCTGTCAGGTCTGCAGGTACTTGCGCAAAGCGAGATCACCCGGCTGAAGAACCGGATCGCCAGATGGTTCAGCATTTATTTTCCCAACTATAAAGACGTTTATGGGAATATCGGTGCTGTCAGCGGTCTGATGGTTCTGAAATCAGCACCACTCCCGCAAGACATCGTCAAGCTGGGCGTAGAAGGCGTAAACCGGATCTGGAGAAATGCAAAGCTGAGAGGCGTCGGATTGAAGAGGGCAAAGACCCTGGTAGCGGCGGCAGAGCACAGCATCGGAAACCGGGAGGCACCGGAAGCAGCAAGGATCGAGTTCCGTATCCTGCTTTCGGATTATGAGCTCCAGACACAGCGGCAGGCGGAGCTGATGGCCCTGATTGAGAAAAAGATCGCAGAAGTCCCCTGTGTGGACAAGCTGCTGGAAATCAGGGGAATCGGTCTGAAGACCGTGATCGGGTTTGTCGCGGAAGTCGGAGACATCTCGCGCTTCAATGATCCCAGACAGCTGCAGAAACTGGCGGGATACGCGATCGTCAGCAGCGAGTCGGGAAAGCACAAGGGCGAAAGTCATATCAGCTATCGCGGCCGGAAACGGCTGCGGTATGTCCTGTACGAAGCGGCGGTCAGCGTCACCGGCCACAGTCCGGAATTCAGGTCGATTTATCAGTATTACACGACGCGGGACAGGAACCCATTGAAAAAGATGCAGTCCATGATTGCAGTGGCGTGCAAGCTGATCCGGGTTTTTTATCATATCCTGAAAACCGGAGTATCGTTTGACGCGAAAAAAATGATGACAGACATCCACAGACCGGCAACAGCGTAAGCTGCCGGGACATATGTAACTTCTGCTTGCGGCCGGAGCCGGGCAGCCGATCGATTTCATCAGAGATCCGGCTCCGGTCACAAGCAGGCGACCGGTCCCCATACGGGGATGATGAAGGAAGAAGTTCATCAGGAAACGTCCACCGAAAGGTGCTGATGGATGGAAACCGGAGTCAGCAAACAACAAAGAATGAGCTGGTAGCCGGCAGGAATTATTTCCATAGGGCATGACCCTGAAAAGGAGCTGAGCCGGCACCCTGGTTATGGGCAGGCGGAACGAAGGAAGTGAGGACTCACCGGAACTCCGGATGAGATCCTGGTAGATACGGGAGGTGCGCTGCCATAGATGGAAGGGTTACACAAAGGCCATGCAGATCGAAAAATGAATGACGTTCTGCTTCGTGTACCCTGAACGCATCTTTTCTTGTGCCATATAGGCAGAGATGCCCATACCTTTGGCTCATTCAATCGATGTATAACGTTGAGAATCCTTGATTTTCAAGGAAAAATGACTTGACTTTATAGGGAGGAGACATCCCGACCGATATTTATGGCGAGTCCTTGTCCGGAAAGAAATTTGAAACGCTGACTGTCAGACCGAAGAAGAAAAAGGAAGAGCAGCAGACGCCGGGGCAGATGACTCTATTCGATGTGTTCTCAGGGCAGAACACAGGAGAACAACAGCCTGCGGGAGCAACTTCGGAGCCAACAGATGACACGACTCCGACATCACAGTCTCAGGTCACTGGTGGACAAGCTCAGCAAACAGAAATGACAGAACAAGTCCAGACACAGTCGAGCGCAGATACAACGGCTCCTGCCCAGTCTGCACCGGTTACATCACAGCCATCTGACACGGCAATACAGTCCGAGAATAATGCTGCGGGAAGTCAGCAGACGGATCAAATGGAAACTCCTGAAGAAGAAGATCTGTTTGATCGTGAAGAGGTTATGAAATTTATAAATGATGCAGGTTTGCTTTCCTATAACGTCAGAGCGCTCAGGATCAATGATTACCTGAAATCTCTGTATAGGATGGCACATCTGCTTACGATGTCCAAATTACATCGTGAGGCCATCCGGGAAGTTCAGGATGAGATTGTTGAGATGATTCACAGTTATGTGGAAGGTCTCAAGGCAAACGGAAAATATGACGATCTTGTACAGCAGGTCAAGCAGTTCAAACTGGCAACTCAGATTTTTGATGCCTTTGGAGAAACCGTGGACAATTATTCGGTGCATGATATGTTCACGACGACGGATACTGATATTGAGCGGCAATTTCAGATTGCGGATGTAAAGCTCGGTCGAGAAGGCATCGGTATGGCCTATGGAAACAAGTATATGGATATGTCTGATCTGACGGCATTTAAAGTTGACGTTATTCTCTTTGTGGCGGACGAAGAGTGCATGAACCGGTTACATTCCTATGCGGAGACTCGTTTTCACGGCCTGAATGATGATTATAGAAGATACATTGCCACCATAGAATCAGAAAAAATCCGTAAAGAGTATGACAGCATTGTCTCTGATGGTGATCCTGTCAGCAAGCATAATTTCCGCTTGCCGGAGACAATTCAGGTTCCACATGAAGTGGGAGGCAAAGAATATAGGAATCACCTCTTTGTTAGTGACATAACCGGTGTTGCAACGATGAAGTTGAATACTTGGGAAGCTGGAGTTATTGAAGAAGAAGAAAAACGAGAAGACTTTGTCTGCTGGATTCGTAATCCCTCCAGAGGCTCATGGGCGCTTTGTATTCCTTACGAAATCGATGGCGAAACTAAGCCTACCTATCCAGATTTCATTGTAGTAAGAAAAGATCGTGTGCTTGGATATGTCGTTGATATTCTTGAGCCGCATAATCCTGATTTTAAGGACAATCTTGGAAAAGCGAAAGGATTTGCAGAGTATGCAAAACAAAATCCGGGTGTGGGAAGAATTCAGCTAATTCGTATGAGTAAAGATGCAGCCGGAAACCACAAGTTCAAAAGGCTGGATATGTCTAAAACAGCTATTCGTGAAAAAGTCTCTCATGCAATAAATACAGACGAACTCGATCACATCTTTGATACGGATGGAGTTATCGAATAAGGAGGAATTCCATTATGGCAAATGAGCTGCAGCCGTTGTCGCTGCTCTTTCAAAATAGATTATTCCGGATACCGGACTATCAGCGTGGCTATGCATGGTTGCAGCAACAGTTGGTGGATTTTTGGGATGACCTTGTAAATCTTCAGGCTGATCGCTATCACTATACAGGTCTCCTGTCCCTTAAACCGCTAAAAAGCAAGGAGACCGTCAGCTGGGGCGAGGACTTGTGGCTGGTCGAGAACGGATATAAGCCTTGTCATATCGTTGATGGACAGCAGCGCATCACCACGTTTGTCATTCTCTTGAATGAGATCGTGGGATTTGTGCGCGGCTTGGATGAGAACAAGGGTAAGTCAGATAAGGAAATTACGCTGGGGTATGAAACGGTCGAAGAAATCGTTTCAAAATACATCTGCCGAAAAAGACCGCCAAACGGAGTAGTAACAACATACCTTTTTGGCTATGAGGTCGACAATCCCAGCGCTGAATACATGAAATATAAGGTGTTCGATGAGCCGTATTCCGGCGCGGTGAATGAGACCTACTATACAAAAAATCTGAAGTTTGCAAAGAACTTTTTTGCAGAGAACATCAGAAAGCTATATGAGGAGTCCGGAGAAGGCGGCCTTGAGGCAGTAAATACTCTGTACAAGAAGCTCACCCAGCGCCTGATGTTTAATCTCCATGAAATCGACGATGATTACGATGTGTTTGTAGCTTTCGAGACCATGAACAATCGTGGCAAGAAGCTGACGAATCTTGAATTGTTGAAAAACAGACTGATCTATTTGACCACGCTTTATGATGATGAGGTGTTTGACGAGAAGGACAAGTCTGCCCTCCGTAAGAAGATAAATGACGCTTGGAAGGAAGTCTACTATCAGCTTGGTAGGAATAAGAGTGTTCCGCTTTCTGATGATGACTTTTTGCGTGCGCATTGGATTATCTACTTCATGTATTCCCGTAAACGTGGCGATGACTACATTAAATTCCTGCTAAGCAAGTTCTCGTCAAAGGGCATATTTGAAAAGGCACCAGTTCTGGTTGAGACAGAGGCCGAGTCGGTTATCAGCGATGATGTTACTGATGCAGACGACACGGAAGTTACTGAAACAGAAGAACAGGAAATCATAGAGGTATCCAAACTCCAGCCAAAAGAAATCGAGGACTATGTCAATAGCCTCAAAGATATGGCGAAGTACTGGTATGACACCTATTTCCCATTTGAAAGTGCTAATCTTACTCCTGAAGAGCAAAAACGAGTCGATAGGCTTAACCGTATCGGCATCGGACATTTCAGACCGCTGGTTACTGCGGTCATCAGTCGGCGGGATATTTCTGCGAACAGCAGAGTTAAAATCTTTGAAGCAGTTGAGCGCTTTATCTTTGTTGCATTTCGCTTGGGTAATTTTAATGCATCCTATGGCAGCAGTGATTATTATCGAGCTGCGCGTCAGGTGTATGTGAAAGAAACAGATGTTGATGACCTCTGCAAAGAAATCTATGACAGGACTACGAACGATATCGATTTTGCCACGCAGAACTTTGTCACCAGAATTGAGAAATACTTTTCTACAGGAAATGGCTACTACGACTGGAACAGTCTGCGCTACTTCTTTTATGAATATGAGGCTAAGCTGGCAGAGAAAAATAATATAGATCGTTTCTGTACGTGGTCAATGTTTACAAAGTCCGAGAAGGATAAAGTGTCTATCGAGCATATCCTCCCTCAGACACCGACAAAGTATTACTGGCGTAATATGTACCGGCAGTTTAAGGATTCCGAAATCAAGATACTGTCCGGAGCACTTGGGAACCTTCTGCCGTTGTCTCAGAGCGTAAACTCGGCTTTGCAGAATGATAGTTTTGAGGATAAGAAGCATTCCAAAACCATTGGACGTCGCGGGTACGAGAATGGATCTCACTCAGAGATAGAGGTATCCAAGCTGCAGGATTGGACTGCATTTGAGATATACAGCAGAACAGAAAAGCTCCTCGTATTTATGCAGGAACGCTGGAACCTGCAATTTGACGAGGAACAGTTGGAAAAACTGATCGGCATTTCGTTCGTCAAAGATGGACGGGAAATCCCGGAGGAGTTGGAGGAAGTATCGGTGAACGTACCGGAATCCGAGGAAAGTGCAGAAGGCTCCGGAGATGATCAAAAACTGCAATTCTGGACAGCTTTCGTAAACTATGCTAATGAGCATGGCAGATCAAGCGATATAGCAAAACAGAAAGCAGCTGGTCGAACATATTACGATGTGCACATAGGCGCGAACGGTTATCACTTATTCTTTTCCATTCCATATGGTAAACGAATCAAGATGGGCATCTACACCTATAATGTGGATACCTATAGCCGTCTGAAGGAATTAAAAGACCAGATTGAGGCCGAATTTGGCGAGAACCTAAATTGGGAATACTCAAAATCGACAGGTACAACACGTTCCATCGTTATTGAGGAGAAGGCTGATGTATTTAATCCAGCAGAGCAGCCGAAAATATTTGATTGGATTATCGACCATTTTGATCGTATCACGACAGCGTTATCTATGTCCGGAGAGCGTCTCAGTATAGGCGGTGATTCCTCTGAAACGAGATTTGAGATTAGAAAACGTTATTGGACGTACGCCTTGGCACAAATCCATGAGGCTCATGGTAATCCCGGCTCTTTCAGCAATGTAAATCCGAGTACGGACAATTGGATAAACGGCTTCTTTGGCATTGGAGGTTTCTACCTCTGCTGTGTTGCGAATTTTGACTCTGCACGTTCAGAGGTCGTATTTGCCAGAGCGGAGAGATCAGAAAATAAAGCAGCGTTTGATGCTCTTTACCAGCATAAGAGCGAGATTGAATCGAAGCTGGGAACGGAGCTTCAGTGGAACCGTGGAGATGATATCAAATCCTCGAAGGTATTTATTCAGCTTGATAATGTGAGCATTGAAAACGAGGATGACTGGCCGCAGATGGCAAAGTTCCATGCAGAATGGTCAAAGAAGTTCTACGATTTGATTGTGCCGTATATAACGGTAGATTGGCAATAGTCCACTCAGGACGAGGAGCACTGATGGCAAATTTAAATTCTGAGAATCCGCACGTCGGACGCAAGTTCCAAGAATTTGTTCAAACGATTCTCAAAGAAAAATATAATACATATTTTGAGCAAGAAGCAGCAATCCCCATCGGCAGACCGCCAAAGGAGCACAAGTTTGATCTTGCCAATGCAGACAGGTCTATCGTGGCTGAATGCAAATGTTATACGTGGACTGATTCCGGGAATGTTCCGAGCGCAAAGTTGATGGGCTTGGACGAGGCTGTATTTTACTTTGGCTTTCTGCCTTCTGGTACAAAGAAGCTGCTTTGTATGAAAAAAGCAGTGTTTCGTGGCAAGCAGGAAACACTGGCTGAGTATTATGTTCGAGCACATGGGCATTTGCTTGAAGATGTCTCTGTAATAGAAATTTCTGATGATGGAACAATCAAGATTGTCAGAGATGGATCATCGATCACAGCAGAGGCATATTAGGGCTACGACAATGAAATCCCATGCACTTGCTGAGTCGTCAAAGGTTGAGGCGATTTAATGCTTGATAATATGAATGGAGAAAATGCATGGTTTTTAATACATTTATAAAATGTCAGGTTTGCGGAAGTATTACCAGAGTCCGATTACAGGTTGGATGGCAAGAAGAACATCCTATTGTTGTGGCTTGCGGTAAATGTGGTACTTCCTTATCTGGCAGCGTTAAGATAGGACAAGACCGACCGGGGCTAAAGTTTTCTTTTGACAATGCGGATGAAATCCCGGATGCTGAAGCTGATTACATGGTTGAATGCTCTGGTGAATTTCCGACCGTGAAACAAGGCAAAGCAGCGGAGTTGGAAGAAGTCGTCATTACTCCGTTTATCCGCTATATGAATCGTATGAAGACGGATGATTCATATGAGCAGTTCGGAAAAGCGGTATCACAGCTTAATGCAACAGAAAAGAAATGGAAGAGCTATAAAAGAATCATTGACCTCTTCAGAAGTAATAGTGAATACCTTGTTCAGGAGATACAAAAGGAATTCTCCGGACAATACTTTCAGTGCAGAGATGAGTCTGAGGTATTGAGAGCTGTTCATATGATTGAGGTTCATGGGTTTTATTCTGCACTCAAAAAAGATATCTTGGATAATCTCTCTTTTAGTGCAGGAATTATGAAACTGGACTCTGTTCAGCTGAAGAGCTTAGTAGACTTCTTAAATTCACATGATGGTTATCATCTTGAGGAGCTACAGGATTTGATATATAAGGTCTATGATGATTTTATAAAAATATACCAGCGCCTCATTCCTGCTCTCGCTTTACAGTATTGCAAAGATGATTCTTTTAATTTTGAAGTTGAAGGCTCGACAACAAGTAGCTTTGATAGTGTAAAACAGTTCTATTTGGATGTTTATGAAGCCCTTGGTAATTTGCTTGTTATCCCGGTCGCTCTTAATAACATAAAATACAGGGCTGACGCGAATTCGATGAATCCTTTGGAAAAGAATGTATCTTCTTTAGAGGATTATATAAAGCTCACAAAGGCATCAAGGTATCATTTTTGCTTGAACACAGAAGTCTATACCGATTTCTTGGATGTTGTAGTAAATGCAAAACTGAGAAATGCGATTGGACACAATGATGTTGAATATGACGCGGTGAGTCAGGTTATTACTTACATTCCAAATCCAAAAGACAGAACCATAAAGAAAACGGAATACCTTCTCGAATTTGAAAATGAAGCAATGCACATGTTTCAGGCCTTATTGGGTGTTTCAGAATACCTGTATCGACTAAGAGAACTTTCTCTTATGTATGATGGCAAAATACCACTTATGGTTCAGGAAAGAGCAAACTGGCCAAAGAAGATAGGACGTAATGATCCATGTCCATGCGGAAGCGGAAAAAAGTACAAATTCTGTCACGGGAAGAATTAAGGTTGAGACGATGGAATTTCGGACTTGTTCCCTCAGAGCGAAGTCTTGAAGCGGTTGGCAAATCTGTGCGTTTGCATATTATAGGTAGGAGCAACGTCTTTGACCTGTTTCCGAGAACGTACAAGGGTAAAAAACGGTGTGTTTTACGGCAAAAAACACGCTTTGATAAATTCCCGCGAACGAACGCGAATTTGGCTACACACTTGACATCAATCTGGAGCAATCGAGCCACATCGAGACCGTATGTTTATTGGGCAGACGAAAACCTGATGATACCATCCGGGTTCGCATCGATATGGACGAATACCATCGGATTCGGAAAGAGGAAGAGGAGGAGAAGAGCAAGCGTTCGTGAAATGGTAAAGAAGCAGGAGGCATTATGGACTGAGTACGAAGGCCCCGCAGACAGGAGACTGTCTGCGGGGCCTTTTTTAAGTTGCTTCGGGTTATTGCTTTGGAAATATGATGATCTGCCGATCAGACGCCGTACCAGCCGATGTCCTCGTATTTCCAGCCGAGTTTTACCAGGCCATCACGCTCCTTGGTACTTGCTGTGTAGTGATGGGCACCTGCGCCTGTGCAGTTGGGGTTGTAGAGGCGGTATAATGGCTTACCGCTCGTTTTTGGAGCAGAGTACCATAAATACCTTCATACTTCCAACCAGGCTTTACAAGGCCATTTTTCTCCGTCTCACTGCCCGTGTAATGATGCTCTCCGGCATTCGGATTGCACAGACGGTACATCGCCAGGGATTCTTGCCCCCTTGACGGTGAAGGTTGTATTGCCGAGGAATTTCATAGATCCGTCCGCCATCTGCGCATAGCAGTGGACGTTGTAGTCACCGGAGCCGTTGAAATCAGAGATTTTGATATCAGCAGCATATCCGTCATTTGTCTCGTCGGCCTTCAGCCAGCGCAGATCGTCCTGACCGTTTACTGCGGACCAGACTGCGAAGTAGATCTGCTTCGCGTTCTTGACTTTCGCTCCAGTGAGAGCTGCCTCGTAATCGGTGTTCTCTGTCTTTGTTTTGACCATCAGTGTCCGGTCGTGGCCGCTGACTTCGAACGTCTTTGCGCATCAACAGAAGACCAATTGGCACAAGCCTCTGCCTCTGCCATCATGTCGGTCACAACTCGAAGATCAGAAAGATTTTCGCCTTTCCGGATCTGATTGCACTGTTCAAGATAAGCAAGCGCCTGCTTGAGATTGGCAATGCTTGTAGCATCATCTTCTTTGCCTATGTGGGTGTACTCTGCGCCGCGATCTGTCTTCATACACTCTGCAACAGTTGTCGCTCCAAGCCATTTAAAAAAGTGTAAGAATTAGCTGTTACGGCTTCGGTGTATGCCTACTGAGCCGCGTCAACCGCTGCCTGTGCGTTTGTCACAGCCGTATCCGCATTCGTCTTTGCTGTGACGGCCTCATCATAAGCCTTCTTCGCCTCTTCGTATGCCGAAGACGTTCCGACTGCATAAGAATTGTTCGTTACGGTGCTGTCAGCCATTACGGGGATTGCCAGTGGCTGTACTGTCAGTCCGGCGCATAGAACCGGAACCAGGATCTTCTTGAGCAACCTTTTCTTCATAAGAAAACCGCCCATCCATCGCCTTTGCCTGTGGCGGGTGTGTGATCGGAAGCGAAACCTCCGATCAGATGTTTTGCCAGTTTCTATCTATTATTGTGGCACGCATGTGTCAAATTCCAAGAGGAAACGTGCATTTGGTAATTCATCTTTTACTGATTATGGAGACGCTTTCGAAAATGGTTAACTAAAAGGTTAACATATCCAATTTGCAGACGTAAATATTTTACCCAAAAACGTATTTGAATATAAATAATAATTGGATAAAATAACCATAGCAAGGGGAGAGAAAGACGATCATTTGGAAATAAATGACAAATAATATGTACTGAATCCCAAAGGAGCGAAGGAAAAATCACAATACAAAAGGAGGAAGCCTATGAGAAAGAATTTGCTGAAAACCGTGCTTACATCAACAATGGTGGCAACAATGTGTGCATCTCTTGCGGCATGCGGATCATCTGGAAGTTCTGGAACGACAGGCACAGCGTCTGCAAGCCAATCTGGCACAGTGACAAGTGTTGATACAAATTCAGATGGTACGGTAAACAACCCCGAAGCTGTTCAGATTAAGAGCGGCGATTTAAGCTTCTGGTCGCTATTTACAGGCGGCGATGGAGACTGGTGGTCGAAAATTGTAAGCGACTATAATGATACCAGCCCCAAGTATCCTGTTCAGAGTGTCACGCTGGTTTGGGCTGATTATTACACAAAGCTACAGACTGCAGTGGCGGCTGGGAAAGGCCCCGATATGGGTATCAGCCATGTGTCTAAGCTTTATGAGCTGGCTTCGACAGGAGTCATCGAACCTCTTGATGACTATTTAAAGGACAATGATATCGACCTCACTAAATATTACAGCCAGAACAACATAGATGCGGTCACTATCGATGGACATATCTATGCGATTCCGCTGGACACGCATGCAGAGGTCATGTACTACAATACGGATCTTATCAATCAGGCTGGAATCACAGAGGACGATATCGCCAATATCAAGAGCATGGACGATTTCAAGGCTCTGCTCAAAAAGTGCAAGGATACTTTGGGAAGCGATTACACTCCGCTTTGCCTGTCTAACAGCGGAGATGATCCGTTCCGTGTATGGTATGCACTTTATTACCAGATGGGTGGCACGTCATTTGTTAATGATGATGCGACAAAGTGCACTCTTGACAAGGACAAGGCTGAAGCTGCTATGAAGGCCTTAAAGGATCTCTATGACGAGGGGTATATTCAGAAAGGAATCAATTCTGATGATAACGCAGTTCCGTTCCAGAGTGGTAAGGCGGCATTCTTATTTGGAGGAACGTGGCTGACAGGTACCTTTGAATCTACAAATGGACTGAACTTCAATAATGCGTGCTTCCCGCAGCTTTATGACAATCAGACCTGCTGGGCAGATTCACATACGCTGATTCTCCCGGTTAAGAAATCAAGATCCAAGGAAGAAACAGAAGCTGCTGTGAAATTTATGTTCTATGCGTCTGATCAGGGTGGAATTACTTGGGCAGGATCAGGACAGATCCCGGCATCTTCTACCGCAAACCAGAGCGACGAATATAAGAGCATGAAGGGCTACAATGTAATTAATGAGCTTGATAATGCTCAGTTTGCTCCAAAAGCTTCTCATTATTACAACGGCATCAAGACAGATCTGCAAAGTGCTCTGGATGGTTACTGGACCGGCCAGGTGGATCTCGATACGGCATATGCAAATATGGAGACGGCAGTTAAGAATAATTTGGACTAATAGTTCACAAAAGCACTCGGATACTGCGCACATAAATTTTTGACAGCAAGGGGATAATCAGTATTCATGGCGCTATTAAGTGAAGGCTGAATGGTGTCTGGAATGGGATTCCTCATTCCAGACACTTTGCCGTTTGGGATAGTTATAAATACTTTACGACAAAGAAGTTAAATTTTTAGGTCAGAGCTACGAGAGAGAATCTATGATGAAAAAAGGCAATCAGGTTTATAGGCATAAGACGAAAGAGCGAAGGCTTTTTATGCATGCATTTCTTTTTATGCTTCCATTTTTGTTCTTTTACACTCTTTTCATCGTATACCCTGTGATTCAGGGAATCTGGGTCAGCTTGAATAAGTGGACCTTGATGGGAAGAATGGAGTTTGTCGGCGCAGATAATTATATTCGGATGTTTAAAGATCCGGAATTCTGGGCAGCTTTGTGGCACTCAACAAAATTCACTATTATTACAGCACCGATCATTGTGGTACTGGCACTGGTATTGGCACTTCTCGCAAATCGGAGGACTCACTATAAAAAGTTCCTTAGAATTTGTTATTACCTTCCATGTGTACTTTCCGTTTCGGTAGCTTCCTTTTTATCCGAATATACGTTTTCGCCAACTCGTGGCCTGGTGAATGGCATTCTTGAGTCGATGGGATTAGTTAATTCGGATACGGCACCTTTATGGTTCCAGAACGTTCATCTGGTATGGTTTGTCATCATTATTATGACTGTATGGTGGACAACAGGTTTCTCCATGTTGCTTTATCTGTCGGCGCTTCAGAACGTTCCAGAGGGTGTCAGAGAGGCTGCGGAAATCGATGGCGCGACTAAGACACAGACTCTGTTTTATGTTATCCTGCCGCTTCTGAAAGACACAACCTGGCTTGTTGCTCTGCTTCAGATTATTGCCTGCTATAAGGTGTTCGGCCAGATCTATATTATGACCAGTGGTGGCCCGTCCAATAGCACGAGACCATTGGTGCAGTACATATATCAACAGGGATTCAGTAAAAACGCAATGGGATATTCAGCAGCGATGTCATATGTCCTTTTCGCAATTCTGGCAGTTGTATCCGTGATACAGCTGAAACTTCAGCGGCGAAAGGAGATGGTATGAAATGAAATCAAAGAGAAAATTCAAAATCGGGACTCTGGTTCTTACGTTTGTGTCAATTGCAATCGCGCTTGTTATGATTCTTCCGATTGTATGGGGATTCTTCTGCTCTCTGCAGCACGAAGGAAAACAGATTAAAACGATTTGGGATTGGTTCACTCCACCATATACGTTGGGGAATTATCCGAATCTGATCGCTAACAGTGAAGTTCTGGTATGGCTGATTAACAGCTTGGTAGTCGCGCTGATTACAATGGTTCTCACTGTTTTGATCACGACTATGGCCGCATATGCACTTGCTAAAATTCCGTTCAAAGGAAGACATGCATTCTATATGTATTTTCTCCTCGGTATGCTGATTCCGACGGAAGCGACGGTTGTCCCTCTGTTTATTCTGGTCAAGGATCTTGGACTTACGGATTCTTATGCTGGCCTGATCTTTCCGACAATTGCAAATGCAATGATGCTAATCGTTACTGTGGATTTTTTTAAGTCTGTTCCGGATTCGATTATAGAGGCGGTACGTATTGATGGAGGATCTGAGTTTACAATTTTCTGGAGAATCATGCTTCCGCTCTCTAAGCCGATTATCGCAACAGTCTGCTTGTTCTCATTTGTAAACAGCTGGAACAATTATCTGTGGCCGCTGCTTTGCATCTTCAGTGATAAGCTCTATACAATGCCTATAGGTATACCGACGCTACTTAATACGGAATCGCCTGATTTCGTCGTACCGATGACAGCGAATATGATTTCATCGCTTCCGATGATCATTATGTTTATCATTTTTGAACGTCAGGTCGTAGAAGGAATCTCTACTCAGGGTCTAAAGGAATGAGCTTGTAATACGTTTTACTATAACCTATGCAAGGAGAATGAGAAACATGCATATTGAGAATTATCCGCGTCCGCAGCTTGTAAGACCTGAATGGACAAATCTAAATGGAGAATGGGATTTCGCATTTGATAGAAGAGACGTGGGGAAAGCAGAAAAGTGGAATGTGCATTTTCCGCAGAGCCAAAAAATCGTTGTTCCTTTCACGTACGAGACGAAGTTAAGTGGCATCGGGATAGAAAAAGATGTGAATGTTGTATGGTACCATAGAAAACTGCCTGTCAGCAGGAAAGATCTTTCGAACGAGCGCCTGATCCTGCATATGGAGGGATGCGACTATTATTCCGAAATTTATGTCAATGGGGTTATGACAGGAAGCCACACGGGAGCATATTCTAGGGCAAGCTATGATATCACGGATGCTCTTGACGATAATGAAAATTATCTGACTGTGAGAATTGAGGATAGCCGTGATAAGAGTCAGCCCAGAGGAAAACAGAGATGGCTTGATGACAACTATGGATGCTGGTATGTACAGACAACTGGAATCTGGAAGACGGTATGGTTAGAAAAAGTTCCGTCTGTTTATATACAAGCGCTCAGGCTGACTCCATCAGCGAAGAAGTGCTGTATCGATTTTGATATGGAGGTCAATCAGCTTCCGGCTGATAACGAAAAGTATGTTGCCCAGTTCAGGATCATGGATGGAGAGAAAGAGATAAATACCGTATCGCTTGCCTTGGAACAGAAGAAGGTAAGCGGAAGGTGCTTTTTGTACGGCAGTGAACTTCATAACTGGGGAATAAAATTGTGGTCCCCTGAACACCCTAATCTCTATGATATTGAGGTAACGCTTGTTCGCGATGAACAAGCTGTGGATAAAGTCTATTCGTACTTTGGATTGAGGGATATTTGTTGCAGTAAAGGGCAGATCCTTCTGAATGGAGTTCCTCTTTACGAGCGTCTGATTCTTGATCAGGGGTACTGGAAGGACTCAGGACTTACTCCTCCGAGCGAAGAGGCTCTTATTGAGGATATTGATAAGACTCTTGCCTTAGGATACAATGGAGTACGTAAGCACCAGAAGGTTGAAGATGAAAGATATCTCTATTGGGCAGATGTAAAGGGGCTTTTGGTTTGGAGCGAAGTTGGAGCATTCTATGATTTCACGGAAAAGTCCATTACTGATTTCACACAGCAGTGGATTGAGATTGTCCGTGAAAATTATAATCATCCATGCATTATTACATGGACTCCATTTAATGAAAGCTGGGGAATTCGGCAGGTAAAAACAAATAGGCAGGAGCAGGAATTCACAGAAGGAATTTATTACCTTACGAAGAGCCTGGACTCTACCAGACCCGTTATCGCAAACGATGGGTGGGAGCATACAATTTCTGATATTATTACCATCCACGATTATGCTGAAGATGGGGATGAATTTTACCGGCATTATATGAATCATATTCAGGAGATTCTGAAGAACGAGCGCTTCCCTTCACGTGAAAAAGCTGCGTTTGCAGATGGGTATGAATATAAGGGACAGCCGATTATGATTACTGAATATGGAGGAATCGCTTTTCAGACAGACAAGGGCTGGGGATATGGTAATCAGGTTTCAGATGAGAAAGAATTTCTGAACCGATTTAAAAATATCACGGAGGCGATCAAGCGGATTCCTTGGTGCTGTGGGTATTGTTACACGCAACTTACAGATGTACAACAAGAAGTTAATGGCCTCTTGAGTGAAAATCGGGCATATAAAGTAAGTCCTGATAAAGTCAAGGCTATTAACGAAATACCTGCAGGAGAATGATTTGTAAATACAGGATCAGGCGGTGGGAACTGCTTGATCCTGTTTGCTAGTTTTATGGTATTATGGAGGTTACATATGAGGTTGAATGTTTCGGAAAAGTCTCTTCCGGTTTATGAGGCTATGGCAAGTCCTGTGAGGCTTAAGATTCTTCAACTTATTAGTGAGCAGCCTCGGTGCATCACAGAGCTTGCGGACAGTCTCAATCTTAGCAAGGCGATTATTACAAGGCATATACAGAAACTGGAAGATGCGCATCTTATCAAATATGTACAGTTGGCAACCGATGATAAGCGGAAAAAGTATTTTCAAATGGCTGTTGATAGTATATACATAGATTTTCCGCTCAAAATATTTTCATCCTATTCGGTTCATAGAAAAGAGATTGGGGTAGGCAACTACTCGAACTTTTATGTAGAGCCTACTTGCGGGATGTGCAGCAGTAAAAAGAAAATCGGAAGCTTCGATGATCCGACCGCGTTTGTAAGCCCGGATCGGATATATGCATCACTACTCTGGTTTTCGAGTGGATTTGTAGAATATAAAATACCGAACAATCTTAGCCCCAAAGAGGTGCCTAAAATGCTCGAGATCAGCATGGAACTGGGATCGGAGTTCCCTTTTTCGAATAATGTCTGGAGCAGTGACATAGATTTCTTTGTCAATGGCGTTGCTCTGGGAAGCTGGCTCTGCCCGGGAGACTACTCGGATACGCGCGGCTTTTATACGCCATCCTGGTGGGATGATGATTGCAGTCAGTATGGAATCCTTAAACACATTCGGGTGGGTGAAGACCAGACGTCTGCTGATGGACAGTATATGTCAAACGTCACAATAAATCAGTTGCACTTGACGGACAGCCCTTTTACCACACTGCGCATCGAGAGCAATAAGGAAAAGAAAAACTGTGGGGGAGTGACGATATTTGGGAAGTACTTTGGGAATTATCCGCAGGATATAGTGCTGAGTACGTATTATTGTTGAGGGGGCGGATCGTTTTCTGAAAGGGGACTGATCTTGGTTTATGAGACAAGGCGAAAAACTGCATATTTCTGATGCGTTATTATAGAAATGTGGAGAATGATACGGAGATTTCTGCTGTTGGCTAAAACATGGAATTCAGTTGTAATTTGTTGAAACCGGTAGCTGATTGAGATACACTGGATGTGTCATATGCATGAAACATACGAGGAGAACAATGGCCAGACATAAGAAAGATGGTACGTATTTGAATGTACGTATCGAAACTTCAATTTACAATCGGCTGAATGATCTCTGTGACGATGCGGGGCAGACAAAGACGACTGCAGTTGAACGTGCCCTGACAGAGTATCTGGATAATTCATTGTGTAACATATCATGCACCTTCTTTGACTCTATTATACTGCGACCGTCAAAGAAAGAGTGAGTGCATTAATTCATTGCGTTGCTATAGATTCGGTGTTGAACAGAGCCCGCCCTGCATATAGATCTATGCAGAGCAGACTCTGTTCTGTTACATATGGTGGAAGCTATGATGCTCTGTCTGGCATTTCAATAGCGAAAATATTTTTCTTATACTTCCGTAAAGATGTTGAGAGCCACCTCATTTGCCTGCCAGATGGCGGTCATCACATCGGCTGCGACCTGGCTGTCGCCCACGCTATACACATTTTCCATCTTTCCATAGAGCTCATGATACAGCGTGTCATTTGCCTTGAAACCAACGCAGGCCACAACGGTATCACACGGGATCACACTCTTCCGGAAGTGATTGCTGATGATGACAGCACCCTCATCCGTCACTTCAAGCAGCGAATGGTTGGTGATCTCTTTAATGTTCTTGTTCTCCATCATGGTAAGGAGCTGATCCTTGTTCATGAACGGAACCGGCTTTCCTGCGGACAGAAGCTTCGGAAGCATTTCCACAACGGTCACATCCTTGCCTTGCTGAGCAAGCCACAAAGCAGTTTCACATCCGACAAGTCCGCCGCCGATCATGACAACCTTCTGTCCAATTTCCTTTCCTTCAAGGACTGATACAGCGTCCACCATTCTTTCCGGATTGCTGCACGGAACATTGAGCTGGCGAATTGTAGAACCAGTCGCCAGTATCACGGCATCTGCGTTCATGCCTTCAATCTGCGTGGCGTCAAGGCGGGTATTCAAATGAACGTCAACGCCAAGACGTTTCATTTCATTTCGATAATAGGCAATAAGCCTCCGGTCATCACTCTTGAATTCCGGAACAGCTCCCGGGATAATATTGCCGCCAAGCTGGCCAGATGCCTCATAAAGAGACACATCACACTGCCGAAGCTTCAGCACTCTGGCCGCTTCCATCCCGGCAACACCGCCGCCAACAATTACGACCTTTTTCTGTCCGCAAACCGGCCGGATCTGATAATATCTCTCCCGTCCACAGGCCGGGTTCACGGCGCAGGACAGATGCTTTCCTTCAAAGCCTCTTCCCATGCAGCCTGCGTGACATCCGATGCACGGCCGGATCTCTGCCTCTCTTCCCGACAGCACCTTCTTCGGCCAGTAAGGATCAGCCAGAAGAGCACGGCCAAGAACCACCATGTCGGCCTTTCCTGTATCGACGGCATCTTCAGCCATTTCCGGGATATCCATCTTCCCGGCGACAAGTACCGGCTTGGTCACAACCTTCTTCAGTTGCTCGGTGTACTTCAGATACAGGCCGTGTTTCTGGTAAACTGGCGGATGCGCAAAATACCAGGCATCATACGCGCCCTCATCGGCATCAAAGGCGTCATAGCCGGCCTGCTCAAACCACGGAGCGATGGTATAACCTTCCTCGGCGTCACGCCCGAATTCCTTGTACTCTTCTCCGTCGAGGCCGCCCTTATTAAAATCTTTTACGCAGCTCTTGATTGAGAACCGGAGAACAACCGGAAAATCAGCACCGACTTTGTTCTTGATCTCTTTGACAATTGCTCTCGGAAGCGTGGTTCGTCCCCAGAGATCGCCACCGAATTTATCCGTTCTATGGTTCGTGAACGCCGTGGTAAACTGATCGAGCAGATATCCCTCGTGCACTGCATGGATTTCTACGCCGTCAAAGCCGGCCCGCTTTGCGGTTGCGGCGGCCTCGCCAAACTTTTTGATGACGAATTCGACTTCTTCCGTCGTCATTTCCCGACAAGTAATCGATGGATCCCAGAAATTGGGAACTGCTGATGCCGAAACCGGAGGCTTTGCGGCCAGTGCCGGTGACATGACTCGTCCGAATCCCATGGAGAGCTGTAAGAACATCTTTGTGCCATACGCATGGACACGCTCGGTCATTTCAGAAGCTTTCAGCACGAACCGGGCCGGATCAATATCTGTGCAGGGAAGAAAACCGGGGATTAGAGAATCAACGGTATTCTCTACTTTACAGACAGAGGAAATTAGAAGCCCGGTACCACCTTTCGCCCGTTCGACATAGTAATCAATGGCTCGCTGATTAAAGCATCCGTACATATCAACGAGACCGAACGCCCCCATCGGTGCCATGGCCAGGCGGTTTTTGATATGAACCTTTCCGATGTCATATCCTGTAAACAATGTTTTCTTTGCGAGCATACACGTACCTCTTTTCTGGAAATCTGAGTTTCCGCAACTTTTATCTGCTTTCATTGTACCGGAATTTGCGCATAAATAAATTCGGATCTTTTGCTATGCCATATTAAAATCCTGCTTGGTTTTACCCTGCTTGGAGCGTAAAAAGTGCGATTTATTCCAATATCATGCGCATGTACTTTGAGGATTTGCTATAATAAACCTGAATTATTCACCGAGGTTGGATTTTGCCAAACCAACAGCTAAAATTCCTTGAGCCTGAGCCCTGACGGGCAAAGCCAGATGTTCGCCGCCGAAAAAGGGTGCACGAAATACACTCGGT
>Ga0256404_1006433_pt1 | contig 19453 bp, 10 predicted proteins | sample RumenRJG_01DNA_FD_185990 | JGI IMG/M metagenome (GOLD analysis project Ga0256404, IMG submission 185990) | Bovine rumen microbial communities from Lethbridge, Alberta, Canada - RJG_01 | ecosystem: Host-associated > Mammals > Digestive system > Stomach > Rumen | place: Canada: Alberta | collected...
ACAGTAAACGGGCTACTAAGAGCGGGGCCGTTTGCCCTGACGAGACTTTCCAGGATATTCATGGACAGACACACCGGCTCTCAGAATGGTTCAACAAAGGCAAGTATCTCTATATCGACCTGTGGGCCACATGGTGTATACCCTGCGTCAAGGAGATTCCTTTTGTCGAAAAGCATGTCGCCCACTACAAAGACAATACGAAGATACAGTTCATTAGCATCAGCCTCGACACTCACCATGATGCCTGGAAACGGAAGCTCGACAAGGACAAGCCACGGTGGCCGCAGTATATCTCTGCCACCAAGGACGAGATGGACAAGCTGATGAAGGACTGGGGCATCACCGGTATACCACGGTTTATTATCGTCAACCCCGATGGTACCATCCATGACAGCAACGCTTTCCGCCCCAGCGACCCCGACTTCTATAAGCTTATGGACGACATTTTGAAATAAACGCTGAGTTGGACTGCTGTCTCCGTATCGGGGATGTCCGGCCACCTGCTGAGAAGCCGATCTCTCAACAGGTGGCGTTATATTTGTATAAAAGTGACACGTATGAGGCAGGATCGTGTCACATATGAGGCAGGATCGTGACACAACTGAGGCAGGATCGTGACACAACTGAGGCAGGATCGTGACACAACTGAGGCAGGATCGTGACACAACTGAGGCAGGATCGTGACACGGACGTGACGCGATGACAGGACTTGGAAATAACCCCGGCTTCCCAACACTAAGAAACGGCCGCCACTCAGCATGAAACGCTGAAAGGCGGCCGTAGCTTTAGCTTTTTATCCTGTCAAACTTATTTAGCTCCTTCATAACCTGGGTTCTGCTCGAGCTTCGGGTTGTTGTCAATATTACTCTGCGGAATGGGGAAGAGCTTATTGTAGTCCTTGAACGTACGCGTCTCGATAACTTCCGTAGCACCCGGCGTGATGGTAGCACGCATAGTGGGGTCAGAGGAATCCTTCGTAGGACTATTCACAAGCGTACCGGTGATACGGCTAAGGGTTCCATTGAGAACTTTCTCTGCTAACATCTTGCCGTCACTCGTTGTCCAACGCAGGATGTCCCAACGGCGCTGGCCTTCGCCTGCAAACTCACTTCCACGCTCACGACGTATGAGCTCACGCAACTTCTCCTTGGTGTTGTACTTAGCCTCGTCAACATTGGGCATTCCGGCACGGTTGCGCACCTGGTTAATCTTCTTGTAGACCTCGGCCGATGGTCCGTTGAGCTCGTTCTCGCACTCAGCCCAAGTGAGCAGCACGTCGGCATAGCGCAAGACGATGGGGCAACAGTTGGCATCCCACATGTCAGCGTACTGACTCTTGGGACCGAGATACTTAAGCCAGGACAGGCCTGTCTTGGAAGCGTTGTCGGCATTGGTGGGATAGTCGGCATTGTCGGAGCCATCAATCTTCTTGTCCAGACTGTTGAACACGCGACCGTTCCAGTCACATCCGGGATAAATAATGCTCATGGCTAAGCGCGGGTCACGGCCATGGAAAGGATGGGCAGGATCGTAGCCGCTGCCTGCCTCGTCGATGGTCATACCATTGGCCATCTCATAGTTGTCGACACACTGCTGGGTGGGCACCACCGATGACCAGCCGCCGTCGCCATTAGGATACAGCTGTCCGACGGTGTAGAGGCTGTAGGTTCCAGAAATATATTGTGTGGCGAGGATAATCTCTTTGGAGTTCTGACCCTTCACCGTGAAAAGGTTTGCATAGTCAGGCTCCAGGCTGTACTGACCCAGGTCGATAATCTGCTGAGCAGCCTCTTTAGCTTCCTGCAGCTTGCCCCAATAGAGGCAGGCACGCATCTTGATACCGAGGGCAGCACCCTTTGCAATGCGTCCGCGCTCGGAAGGCGTGGTATTGAGGTCGGGAATGGCAGCGTTGAGCTCAGTGAGCACATAATCGCGCACCTTGTCGGAGGTTTCGCGGGGCACCTGAGCCTCCTGAGCCGTGGTATAGTTGCCGATGATAGGCACACCGCCGTAGCACATATTCATCACGAAGTAGCGATAGGCACGGATGACGCGAGCCTGGGCAATGATATCCTTCTTGGCTGCATCTGAGCTAAATGTAGCTTTCTCAGCGTTTTCAAGGAGCGTATTGACACGACGGATGATGGTAAATCCGTAGAACGACCAACCCGGATCACTGGGCGAGAAAGAGCCGTTACCGATGTTTCTGAAACCTTCCCACGGAAAGTTGTTATAGGCAAAGTCGGAAGCGCTATCCCAATAGAGAAGAGCACTGCCGTCCTCCCAGCCATCATAACAGCCGGTAAGGAACTTTTCTACATCATCCTGCGACTTCCAGGTGGAGCTTGGCGACATGGCGTCCTTAGGCACCGTAGTCAGGAAGTCGTTGCAGGACGTAAGGGCCAAAGCCGCAAATCCTGTCAATATATAGAACTTAAGATTTTTCATAATGATAGTCAACTTGATTAGAATACGATGTTAATACCGATGGAATGAGAGCGGATGAGTGGATAGGACGAGCCACGCTCACTGGTGGTCTCGGGATCCTGGTTGAAACCGAGTGCATCGATGGTGAGGAGGTTCTCGCCGGAATAGAAGACACGCACCTTCTCGATACCAACGCGGCTGAGGAGGCTCTTTGGCAGATTATAGCCGAACTGCAGGGTCTTGAGGCGCAGGTAGCTGGTGTTCCAAAGCCAGAAGTCGGACATAACGACCATCATGTCACTGCTGCTGGTACTGGTCTCGAAGACACGTGGCATCTTGGCATTATGGTTGTCCTCGGTCCAGGCGTTCTTCCAGTAAGTGGAAGGATGACCGGAGTCGCCTACGAACTCACCGAGCACCTCACGGTTGAAGACGTGCCTTGTGCCGGCAACGCCCTGCCAGAATGTGCTGAGATCGAAGTTCTTCCAGGAGGCACCGAGGGTGAAGCTGTAGGTGAACTTAGGCATATCAGAGGTTGACTCGTAGATACGGTCGTCGCTGTTCAGCTTGCCGTCGCCATTGGTGTCGGCATAGATAAGATCACCAGCCATGAACTTCTTGCCGAAGGGGTTGCCATATTTCTCGGTGAAGGCATCGGCCTCCTCCTGAGAATTGAAGAACTTACCCGTCCAGTGGTACATATAGAAGGTGTTGTACTGGTGACCGACCGCCTGGCGCATGTTACCATTAGCAATGTACTCCACAGGGTTGCCCTGAGCATCGACACCAAGGTCGAGGATCTTGTTCTTGTTGTAAGCGAAGTTGGCCGAGGCATTCATTGCCCAACCTTTGCCGAAGTTGTGATTGTAGTTCAACGAGACCTCGATACCGGTATTGCGCATGGCACCGATGTTGTCCTTGTAAGCACCGAGTGCAAACTCAGCAGGAGCCGAGACGTTCATGATAATGCCCGTGGTCTTACGATTGTAGAAATCGATGGTACCGGTGAGATCGTGGAAAATACCAAAATCAAGTCCGATGCCCCACGATGTAGACTTCTCCCAAGTGATAGTTTCCAAATGGTAACTGCCCTGATAGTAACCTGTGTTGAGCGTTCCGCCGAAAGGATAAGAAGCTCCGAGGTTGTAGGTGTTCATCCAAGGATAATAGTCGGAGAGGGCATCCTGATTACCAAGGCGGCCCCAGGAAGCACGTAGTTTCAAGTTGTCGAGCCAGCCGCGTGTGCTCTCCATGAAAGGCTCCTCAGAAATGCGCCAGGCTGCGGAGAACGAGGGGAAGTAACCCCACCGATGGTCTTTGGCAAAACGTGAAGAAGCGTCGCCACGGATGTTGGCCTCGAAGAGATAGCGATCGTTCCAGTCGTAGTTGAAACGTCCGAACCAACTGACCATGGAAAGCTCGCGGGTGTAGCCACCGTTGGTTTGCGTGGAAGCGTCACCGGCATTCATGTCGGTGAGCTCGTTGTTCGGGAAGCTCTTACGATAAGTGTTGTCCTCGTTATACTTATAGCGCTCCGTATGCCAACCGGCCATGCCTTTGAAATGGTGCTCAGCCACATTCTTGGTATAATTGAGGAAGGCATCGAAGTTCAAGCGGTGCCATTCGTAATTGTTCACGTTCAGGTGGTTGGGCTCTGAAGCCTTGTTGGGATTGTACTGAATGAACTTCTGGAAATATTCATAACGCTGCGTGTTGTCGACATAAGCTCCCTGCACAGTAAGCTTGAGGTCGCTGTAGATCTGCCAGTCAAGACCCAAGAGGGCATTGATATTCTGGTTCTTGCGCTTCACGTTCATGCCTGAGTCGAGCCAGGCCATAGGGTTACCGTCGGAGATGGTGCCATAGGAGCCATCCTCTATCTTGTTGGGAATCCATGGAGCAATACGGTTGAGCAGACGAATAATCTGGTCGCTGCTGCCGCCATAGTAGGCACTGCTGGCATCCGTATAGTTATTGTGAATATAAGAGAGGTTCATGTGAGCCGTGACCGACTTCGAGACATTGAGATCGAGATTGGTACGGAAGTTGAACTGCTCTCTGCCGGCATTGGGCAGCACACTGCTCTGCTTCAGATAACCGGCCGAAGCCATGTAGCGGGCATACTCATTGCCACCTGTGGCATTAACGCTCTGGCGATGCTGGAAACCGGTCTTGTAAGCAAGATCATACCAGTCGGTATTGGGATGACCGTATGGGTCGGAACCGTCGCGGAACTTCTGAATGTCCTCATCCGTGAAGACTGCTTTCTTTCCGGAACGAGCCAAAGCCATATTATAATAGGTGGCTGCGTCGGCCGAGTTCATACGGTCCATCAGCATGGTAGCATTTGAAATACCATAGTAACTGGAATAAGATACACGGGGCTTACCACTGACACCACGCTTCGTGGTGATAAGCACAACACCATTGGAGGCCTTCGAACCATAGATGGCCGCCGAGGCGGCATCCTTCAGCACAGAGATGCTCTCAATATCCTGCGGGTCAAGCGAATTGAGATTGGAAGTCTCTACACCATCCACAAGGATGTAAGGGCTGGCGTTGTTGAGGGTACCAACACCGCGGACACGGATGCTACCGCCATCCATACCCGGTGCACCATTGGTTCCCGTAATAGTTATACCAGGCATGAGACCCTGAAGACCAGAGGAGACATTGTTGATAGGACGATTCTCAAGCGCCTTGCCGTTGATCTGCGCCACCGAACCCGACAGGTTAGCCTTCTTCTGCGTGCCGTAACCTACCACCACCACCTCGTTGAGAGACTGCTGGTCTTCAGTAAGACGGATTTTAAGCGGCGAGCCCTTCCAAGTAACTTCCTGGGTAGTGAAGCCTACATAACTAATAAGAAGAGTTGCATTCTTAGGAACGTTTGACAGGGAGAAACGGCCGTCGAGGTCGGTAACCGCACCGTCGTGCGTACCTTTTACCTGAACCGAGGCACCGACAATCGGTTCTCCATTGGCATCAGTAATGGTACCTGTGCATTGGTTAGTTACTTGAGTTGTTGAATTGACGGCTCCTATATTCGGGGTTACCGTGGGCGATGCCTTGGCCTGCACTCCCTGCACGGAGACACCTAATAGCATTAGCCCAAAAATAGTTAAAGGTCTATTCCTCATAGGTCTAAATAATGGTTTTGTTAAATAATAAATGATGTACTGTTAGATTTATTTGCAAATATAGATGGTTTTTCTGACACTCGCAAACTTTTGGGAGATTTATTTGAAAAAAATACATGTGGCAATATATTTTTATACTAATAACTCATTAATACCATAAATATTACCGAATCTTATTTCCAAGAATACATGTTCAGCAATAAACTTTTACCAGATTTTATCACGGTTTGATAGGTCTTACTTTCTTTCTCTAACATGAGAAAAATAGTTTTTACTTCCCTTCTACATCTTACAGGAGAAGATAAGGAAAAGGCTGAATCCCAAGCGAGGAATTCAGCCTTTATTTTGATATTGGACATCAACTTCTAACGGTCACCAATATTCATTCCGATTCTCCCTACTCCTGGATCCCGTCCTCTGCCCATTCACATTGCTTTCTTCGTCAATGAAGTGAGCCAGCGGCGTACGGGTATGTCGTAGAAATGCAGGGCCACCCATGCCAAGGCGATGCTGCCTGCCACGGTGAGCGAGGCATAGCCCAGGCTCTGGCCTAAGGTGTAAGTGCCGGTGCGGATAAGGTGGGCATAAAAGAGATAGAAAAGCGGATAGTGGACGATGTAGAGCGGATAAGAGAGGTCACCCAAGAGACGGAACATAGCGGTCTGGCGCTTGCCGGCTGTTCTATCGGAAGCGCCGAGCCAAAGCAAGACGGGAAAAACGATGATGATGCAAACAGCCTCATACACTCCATTCCAGCACACCGGCGACTTACCAGGAATGTAAGGCACCATGAACAAAGCGGTCATGACGACCGTGGCCAACCAAAAGGCGCCTCTCACCCTGACGGGACGGAAGCGGCGGGAAAGGTGCATGCCAAGGGAATAGGGGAATAGCATCCTTACCAATCCGCCCCAAAAGTTGACTCCGTCGAGCGTCCAGCCTACGCCAAACATGCCCGCCCCGACAAAGTCACCGACGGTCATCCATACCAAGACCACACCCAACAATACGGTGACGGCTGTCAGCATGCGGGTCGAGAGGCGATGGACAAGAAGGCCATAGAGGATGTTGCCTATATATTCGAAGAACAGCGACCACGCCGGGCCATTGAGCGGGAACATCTCGCCATTGCCCCGCACCTCGAAGGCGCTACCGGGCCAAGCAGGAACCATGAACATGGCTGCCAAAAGGGCGAGCATGGCCATGGACACGGAAACGTGGCTGCCGTCCCAACGCTCGCAGCCTTGGAGAAAGAAACACACAAGGCCCACCACTGCGCCAAACACCACCATGGGATGGAGGCGGATGAGGCGACGGCGGAAGAAGTCGCTCAACGTAAAGCCGCGCTGCCAACGGTCGTCGTAGGCATAGCCAATGACAAAACCTGAGAGCAGGAAGAAAAAATCAACCGCAAGATAGCCATGATTGAGGTGGGCGATGATGCCGTCGCCAACGCCATTGACGGAGCCGGCAAAGGCATAGCCCTCAAAGATGTGGTGGAACACAACAAGCAGGGCAGCGACACCGCGCAGCCCGTCGAGCAATTCGTAGTGGGGTTTAGTATCTGCAAAGCAAAAGGCGGGACGCTTGCCGCACTGTATGGTATGACACATGACTGTCTTTATATACTGAATGACAAATTATGTGCTAAATTAAGACTATTTTCTTGAACCACAAAAATTCCATTACTTATTTTTATAAAAGAAAATTTCCATTTAGATGGCGTTGGTCCTCGCGCATAGAGATGCCAAGGGTCTGCTTCTATTGCATGAAAAGCGTCCCTATAACCCATTTTGCGTCATTTTCCCGCAAAGGTCGGAAAAAGCAACTTTGAGGAAGGTGGCTAAAATTGGATGGCTACCCATGTTCGTGCAGGAAAATGCATCAATAAAACAAAAGGCATTCACTTGCCAAATTTGAGCCAATAACGTCTGGCCGCGATAACGAAAAAGCCCCTGCCTGCAAAGTATGACTCTGCAAGCAGGGGCTTAATATGATTATTTGAATAGTTTATTTCTCCGTCTCAGCGGGCTGAGCGTAGTCGAGCACGTTCTTCTTGTTGGCCTGCATACGCTCGTAGTCTTCCTTAGAGCCTACGATGAGCTTATCCCAAGCGCGCATACCGGTACCAGCAGGTATGAGGTGACCGCAGATAACGTTCTCCTTCATACCCTCGAGGTTATCGACCTTACCGCGGATGGCAGCCTCACAGAGCACCTTCGTGGTCTCCTGGAAGGAGGCGGCACTCATGAAGCTCTTCGTACCCAGGGCGGCACGGGTGATACCCTGCAGGATCTGAGTAGACGTTGCGGGCACAGCGTCACGCACCTGAACGGGTTTGAGGTCACGGCGCTTGAGGCTTGAATTCTCGTCGCGCAGCTTGCGGGCAGAGACGATCTGACCCTTCGAGAGGACATCGCTGTCACCGGCATCGGTAACAACCTTCTTGCCCCAGATGCGGTCGTTCTCGTCGGCGAAGTCGAGCTTGTCGACAAGCTCCTGCTCGAGGAAGCTTGTGTCGCCCGGGTCATCGATACGAACCTTACGCATCATCTGACGGACGATGATCTCGAAGTGCTTGTCGTTGATCTTCACACCCTGCAGACGGTAGACGTTCTGCACCTCGTTGACGATATACTCCTGTACAGCCGTAGGACCTTTAATAGCAAGGATGTCTGCGGGCGTGATCTCACCATCGGAGAGTGCCGTACCGGCACGCACGGCATCGTGCTCCTGAACGAGGATCTGGCGAGACAGCGGCACAAGGTATTTGCGCTGCTCACCACTCTTGGAGGTGATGATGATCTCACGGTTACCACGCTTGAGCTTACCCATCGTGACCTCACCGTCGATCTCGGAGACAACGGCAGGACTGGACGGGTTACGAGCCTCGAAGAGCTCCTGCACACGCGGCAGACCACCGGTGATACCACCGGCATTGAACACGGAACGCGGAATGCGGACAAGCGTCTCACCGGTCGTGATCTTCTGACCATCCTCGATGTTGGCAATATGACCGCCCACCGGGAAGTTGTAGGTTCCCAGCACCTCACCGTTCTCATCCTCGACATCCACTGTCGGAACGATATTGTGGTCTTTCGACTCAATGATGATACGCTCGGTCATACCGGATGTCTCATCGGTCTCAGCCTTGTAGGTCTGACCCTCCTTGACGTTGTGGAAACGCAGCGTACCGGCATACTCGGAAACGATGACGGCATTGAACGGATCCCAACGGCAGATGACATCACCCTTCTTCACGGCATCGCCATCCTCGAAGAACAACGATGAACCATAAGGCACGTTGAGTGTTGCAAGGACGACATCGGTATTAGGATCGATGAACTGAACCTCGGCCAGACGGCTGACGACCATCTGACAGTCGATATCCTTCTCACCGCTCTTATCGACGAACGGCACGGTACGCAGACCGTCGAATTTCAGTTTTGCATCGTATTTAGATGTGATACTGGCATTGGCAGCAGCGTTCTCTGCCACACCACCGGAGTGGAAGGTACGAAGCGTCAGCTGTGTACCCGGCTCACCGATAGCCTGTGCGGCGATGACACCGACAGCCTCACCCATCTGAACCATCTTGGAGGTAGCGAGGTTGCGGCCATAACACTTACGGCACACGCCCTTCTTACTTTCACAGGTGAGCACGGAACGAATCTCAACCATCTCAATGCCGGCCTTCTCAATAGCGTCGGCCTTGTCCTCGGTGATTTCCTCACCCGCCTGGACAATGATCTCATTGGTATGCGGATTGACGACATCGTGAACCGACACACGGCCAAGAATGCGCTCAGCGAGCGTGGAGATGACATCATCGCCATCCTTCAAGGCACGGCACTCAAGACCACGCAACGTGCCACAGTCATCCTCGTTAATGATGACATCGTGAGACACGTCGACGAGACGACGGGTCAGATATCCGGCATCAGCCGTCTTCATAGCGGTATCAGCCAGACCCTTACGGGCACCGTGAGAAGCAATGAAGTACTCCTGCACGGACATACCTTCCTTCAGGTTGTTCAAGATAGGGTTCTCAATGATGGAGTTGCCCTCAGCACCTGCCTTCTGCGGCTTGGCCATCAGACCACGCATACCAGCGAGCTGGGCAATCTGGTCGGCACTACCACGGGCACCGGAGTCAAGCATCATGAACACAGCGTTGAAGCCCTGGTCGGCCTCTGTCATGTGTTTCATCACAGCTTTCTTCAAGCTGTCGTTGACATGAGTCCAAGCATCGATAACCTGGTTGTAACGCTCCTTATCCGTGATAAGACCCATATCGAAGTTAGCCTGCACCTCATCAACCTCGTCCTGTCCTTTCTTCACGATCTCTGCCTTCTCAGGCGGCACGATGATGTCGTCGAGGTTGAACGAAAGACCAGCGAGATAAGACATCTTGTAACCGAGGTTCTTGATACCGTCAAGGAAGGTACAAGCACGCGCCATACCCACCTTCTTAATAACGGCAGAGATAAGGTTACGCAATGACTTCTTGGAGATGATGCCATTGAAGAAGCCGAGCTCCTTCGGGATAATCTCATTGACGATAATACGACCGACAGAGGTCTCCACCAAGTGCTTGATGGGACGACCCTGCTCATCAATATCATCAACGATACACTTTACGAGCGCATGCTCCTCACAACGCTTCTCGTTGAAAGCGATGATAGCCTCTTCAGGACCATAGAACTTCAGTCCTTCGCCCTTGGCTCCGGGGCGGATCTTCGTGATATAGTAAAGTCCGAGCACCATATCCTGTGAAGGAACGGTGACAGGGGCACCATTGGCAGGGTTCAGAATGTTGTGGCTCTGAAGCATCAGGATCTGTGCCTCCAGCACCGCCTCGTTGCTCAAGGGGAGGTGCACAGCCATCTGGTCACCATCGAAGTCGGCATTGAACGGCGTACATGCTAACGGGTGCAGCTGAATGGCCTTACCCTCGATAAGCTTAGGCTGGAAGGCGAGGACCGACAGACGGTGCAGCGTAGGAGCACGGTTCAGAAGCACGGGGTGACCCTTCATCACGTTCTCCAGGATATCCCAGATGACGGGCTCACGACGATCAACGATACGCTTGGCGCTCTTCACCGTCTTCACGATACCGCGCTCGATGAGCTTACGGATGATGAACGGCTTATAAAGCTCGGCGGCCATGAGCTTCGGCAGACCGCACTCGCCCATCTTCAGCTCAGGACCAACGACGATCACCGAACGGGCAGAGTAGTCGACACGCTTACCGAGAAGGTTCTGACGGAAGCGGCCCTGCTTACCTTTGAGTGAGTCGCTGAGTGACTTCAACGGACGGTTGCTCTCGCTCTTCACGGCGCTTGACTTACGGCTGTTGTCGAACAGAGAGTCGACAGCTTCCTGAAGCATACGCTTCTCATTACGGAGGATGACCTCAGGAGCCTTGATCTCGATGAGTCGCTTCAAACGGTTGTTACGAATGATAACACGACGATAGAGGTCATTCAGATCGGAGGTAGCGAAACGGCCACCATCCAATGGAACGAGCGGGCGAAGATCGGGCGGGATGACAGGAATAATCTTCATGATCATCCACTCCGGCTTGTTGACATCCTTAGAGCCACGGAAAGCCTCGACAACCTGCAGACGCTTCAGCGCCTCAGTCTTACGCATCTGGGATGAGTCGTTGCTGGCACGGTCGCGCAGCTCATAGCTCAGGCGGTCAAGCCCCGTAACACCTTTCTCGTCGGGCTCAGAGAGCTCGTGAAGAAGGTCGAGGACAGCCTCGGCACCCATCTTGGCGATGAACTTGTTAGGATCGCTGTCATCGAGAAGATCGTTGTTCTCATCGAGACGGTTGTCAACAATGTCGATATACTCTTCCTCTGTAAGGAGATCCATCTTATGAGATCCATTGAGATCCTCCACACCCTCAGCATCCTTCGCTCCGGCGAGACGACCCGGCTGAATAACGATGTACTTCTCATAATAGATGACGGCATCGAGGTTCTTTGTCGGCATACCCAAGAGATAACCAATCTTGTTAGGAAGCGAGCGGAAGTACCAGATATGAGCCACAGGCACAACGAGCTCGATGTGTCCCTCACGCTCACGACGTACTTTCTTCTCTGTCACCTCCACACCACAACGGTCGCAGACAATCCCTTTATAGCGGATGCGCTTGTATTTACCGCAGGCGCACTCATAGTCTTTTGTAGGACCGAAGATGCGCTCGCAGAACAAGCCGTCACGCTCAGGCTTGTAGGTGCGGTAGTTGATTGTCTCCGGCTTGGTAACCTCACCATACGAATTTTCCTTAATCTCCTCCGGAGAAGCGAGACTAATGGTAATCTTCGTGAAATTGGTCTTTACCTTTGTATCTTTTTTGAAAGCCATATTCCTTATTTAGTTTGTGCGTATTTTAGCTTATAAGCTTTTATTCCATCTTCATGCTCAATCCTAAGCCACGCAGCTCGTGAAGCAGCACGTTGAGCGACTCGGGAATGCCGGCTGCCGGCATCGGGTCTCCTTTGACGATAGCCTCATAAGCCTTGGAACGGCCATTGACATCATCACTCTTGACGGTAAGCATCTCCTGCAATACGTGGCTGGCTCCGAATCCTTCAAGAGCCCAGACCTCCATCTCTCCGAAACGCTGGCCACCGAACTGAGCCTTACCACCAAGCGGCTGCTGAGTGATCAAACTGTACGGACCGATAGAACGGGCGTGCATCTTATCCTCAACCATGTGGCCGAGCTTCAGGAAGTAGGTGATACCCACGGTTGCTTTCTGGTCGAAAGGCTCTCCGGTCTCACCGTCATATACGGTCGTAGAGCAGAGGTTTGGCAGACCGGCCTTGTCGGTCCACTCCTTCAGGTCATCAAGCTTAGCACCATCGAAGATAGGTGTAGCGAAACGCACACCGAGTTTCTTACCGGCAGCACCAAGAATAGCCTCGAAAATCTGACCGAGGTTCATACGAGAAGGCACACCCATCGGGTTCAGGACGAGGTCTACAGGACGACCGTCAGCGAGGAACGGCATATCCTCAGCACGTACGATCTTAGAGACGATACCCTTGTTGCCATGACGACCGGCGAGCTTATCACCGACCTGGATCTTACGCTTCTTAGCAATGTAGACCTTCGCCATCTTCAGCACGCCTGAAGGCAGATCGTCACCGATCGTGATGGCGAACTTGCGGCGGCTCAGCTCAGCATCCATCTGCTTCGACTTACGCATATAGTTGACGATAAGACGACGGATAAGGCCATTGATATGATCGTCATCGGTCCAGCCGTTGCTCTGTACACCGTCGTACTCGAGGTTCTTCAGCGCTGCGACAGAGAATTTACTGCCTTTGGTGATGATCTCTGCACCCGTGTAATCCTTCACGCCCTGAGAGACCTTGTCCTCGGTGAGTTGCATGAGTTTGTCGACGAGCATGTTCTTCAGCTCATCCTGCTTGGCCTCATACTCCTCATCGATCTTCTGCAGCGTGACCTTGTCGCGCTTCTTCGACTCACGGGTCTTGATAGCCCGGGAGAAGAGTTTCTTGTCAATGACGACACCGCTCAGCGAAGGATTGGCTTTCAGGGAAGAATCCTTCACGTCACCAGCCTTGTCGCCGAAGATGGCACGGAGCAACTTCTCCTCAGGAGAAGGATCACTCTCTCCTTTCGGCGAGATCTTACCGATCATGATGTCACCGGGCTCCACACGGGCACCGACACGGATGATACCGTTGTCGTCAAGATCCTTCGTTGCTTCCTCGCTGACGTTAGGAATATCATTGGTGAAGACCTCCATGCCACGCTTTGTCTCACGTACGTCGAGTGAATACTCATCCACGTGAACAGACGTGAGAACATCCTCGCGGACCATACGCTCGGAGATGACGACGGCATCCTCATAGTTATAACCCTTCCACGGCATGTAAGCTACGAGGAGGTTACGACCTAAAGCGAGCTCACCATTCTCCGTAGCATAACCCTCGGTCAGGATATCGCCCTTCTTCACGCGCTGACCTTTGTTACAGATAGGACGAAGGTCAATGGTCATATTCTGGTTCGTACGACGGAACTTAGGAATGCGGTATTCCTTGAGTGCAGGCTCGAAGCTCACAAACTCATCGTCCTCAGTACGATCATAGAGAATGCGGATTGTAGTAGCATCTACATAGTCGATAACACCGTCGCCCTCAGCCGTAATCATCGTACGAGAATCCTCGCAGACCTGTTTCTCCAGACCGGTGCCCACGATAGGAGCATCGTTGTGAAGCAGAGGCACAGCCTGACGCATCATGTTACATCCCATCAGCGCACGGTGACCATCATCATGCTCCAAGAACGGGATAAGACTTGCGGATACAGATGCGATCTGCTGCGGTGACACATCCATGAGGCTCACGTTCTCAGGAGTGACGACAGGGAAGTCGGCTGCCAGACGGCAGTGGACAACATCACGCTTGAAGGTTCCATCCTCATTGAGCGGTGCATTACCCTGCGCGATGAGCTGTCCGTCCTCTTCCTCAGCCGTCAGATAAACAACATCCTTGTTGTCGAGATCCACCTTGCCGTTCTCCACCTTTCGGTAAGGAGTAGAAATGAAGCCGAGCTCATTGATCGTAGCATAGGTGCAGAGCGAAGAGATCAGTCCGATGTTAGGGCCTTCAGGCGACTCAATAGGACAGAGACGACCGTAGTGTGTATAGTGTACGTCACGCACCTCGAAGCCGGCACGCTCACGAGACAGACCGCCAGGGCCTAAAGCCGAGAGACGACGCTTGTGCGTGACCTCTGCCAACGGGTTGGTCTGATCCATGAACTGGCTCAACGGGTTGGTACCGAAGAACGAGTTGATGACGCTTGAAATAGTCTTTGCATTGATAAGGTCTGTCGGTGTGAAGACCTCATTATCACGCACGTTCATACGCTCACGGATAGTACGGCTCATACGGGCCAGACCGATGGAGAACTGGTTGGCGAGCTGCTCGCCCACCGTACGTACGCGACGATTGCTCAAGTGGTCGATATCATCCACCGAAGCATTGCTGTTGATCAGCTTGATGAGATACTTGATGATCTCAATAATATCTTCTTTCGTGAGGACACGCACATCGGAGTCGATGTCGAGGCCGAGCTTCTTGTTGATGCGATAACGACCTACATCGCCGAGGTCATAACGCTTGTCAGAGAAGAACAAGTTCTGGAAGACCTCACGTGCGCTGGCATCATCAGCAGGGTCAGCATTGCGCAACTGACGATAGATATAACGCACAGCCTCAATCTCATTGTTTGAGGGGTCCTTGGCAAGCGTGTTGAAAATAATCTCGTAACGGCTTGCCGCTGCCTCGTCCTTATGAACGAGCACCGACTTAACGCCTGAATCGAAGATGGCATCGATATTATCCTCCGTAATCTCTGTCTCACGCTCAAGGATAACCTCATTACGGGGAACCGTAACAACCTCACCGGTATCCTCATCGACGAAATCCTCATTCCAACTCTTCAGCACACGTGCCGCGAGCTTCTTGCCGACAAGCTCCCGACGATGCTTAGGAGAAACTTCGATCTCCTCTGCGAGATCAAAGATCTGAAGAATATCCTTATCGCTCTCATAACCGATAGCACGAAGAAGCGTAGTTACAGGCAACTTCTTCTTACGGTCGATGTAAGCGAACATGACATTGTTGATATCAGTGGCAAACTCGATCCAAGAACCCTTGAAAGGAATGATACGAGCACTGTAAAGCGTAGTACCGTTAGCATGCACACCCTGACCGAAGAACACGCCAGGAGAACGGTGCAACTGGGCTACGACAACGCGCTCAGCACCATTGATGACAAAAGTACCATTATCTGTCATGTAAGGAATCGTTCCAAGGAACACATCCTGGATGAACGTACCAAAGTCCTCATGATCCGGATCGGTGCAGTAAAGCTTCATCTTAGCCTTCAAGGGGACACTGTAGGTCAGGCCTCTCTCGAGACATTCATCGATGGAGTAACGGGGCGGATCGATATAATAGTCGAGGAACTCGAGCACGAAATTGTTACGCGTGTCCGTGATAGGGAAGTTCTCTGCGAACACCTTATACAGACCGTCGTTCTTACGCTCCTCAGGAGGCGTGTCGAGCTGAAGGAAATCGCGGAACGACTTCAGCTGCACGTCCAGGAAATCCGGAAATGGGTACGGATTAGGTACGCTTGCGAAATTGATTCTGTTGTTAACGACTTGTGACATAAATGGTAAGATACAAAAGGGTTAGAACTCACCTACTTGGTGAATCCTAACCTTTTATAATTTATACTAAATTGGTAGTCTCCGTCTCAGAAAGAGAAGAAACTAAAGGAAGTAATCTCAGATTACTTGAGCTCAACCTTAGCACCAGCCTCTTCGATGGCCTTCTTAAGGTTCTCAGCCTCGTCCTTAGACAGGCCTTCCTTGATCGTAGCAGGAGCGCTCTCAACGAGCGTCTTAGCGTCCTTCAGACCGAGACCGCAAGCCTCTTTCACAGCCTTAACGACCTGGAGCTTTGTAGCACCAACATCGGTCAGAACAACATCGAAGCTTGTCTTCTCCTCAGCTGCGGCCTCACCGCCAGCTGCGGGACCAGCTGCTACAGCAACAGCTGCAGCTGCGGGCTCGATTCCATACTCGTCCTTGAGGACCTGAGCCAACTCATTCACTTCCTTAACAGTAAGGTTTACCAACTCTTCTGCAATAGCTTTTACGTCTGCCATTTTATTCTCTTTTTTAATTATTCTTGTTGTTTGTTGATTCGACTTTATAGTATCGAAGACAATCTATATATTTGTCTTGAACCTTATTCAGGACGCTCGCCTAAAGTCTTAAGCACACCGTGGATGGTGTTAGCGCCTGACTGCAGAGCAGAAACGACATTCTTCGCAGGTGACTGCAACAGAGCAACGATCTCAGCGATAACCTCGCTCTTGCTCTTGATAGCAGCGAGCTCATCAAGCTTGTCAGCACCTACATAGAAGCCCTCCTCAGCATAAGCGGCCTTCAGAGAAGGAACGCCAGCTGCTTTGATATCTTTATCCTTCAGCAGCTTAGCAGGAACATTAGCTGTATTAGCGAAGAGAACAGCCGTGCTGCCCTTCAGTGTTCCGTAAAGCTCGGAGTAATCGATGTCCGCACTCTCGAAAGCCTTATGAAGAAGCTTGTTCTTCACAACGACCATCTTAATCTCGTTCTTGAAGCATTTACGGCGGAAATCAGAGGTAGCCTCTGCATCCATACCTGTAACATCAATGAGATAGAAGTGGGGATATTCTGTCAGCTTCTTGCCAAGTTCTACAATGATAGTATCTTTTTGTTCTTTCTTCATTTTACCAAACTATTAAAAGTTACATGTCGAGAGACTTGGGATCAATCTTGATACCCTTGCTCATCGTACTTGAAAGGAAGATACTCTTAATATATGTACCCTTAGCAGCAGCAGGCTTGAGACGGATAACCGTATTCAAGAACTCCTTGGCATTGCCATAGATCTGGTCGGCGGTCATAGAGATCTTACCGATGGAAGTATGGATGATACCAGCCTTGTCAACCTTGAAGTCGATCTTACCTTGCTTGACCTCTTTCACGGCCTTGGCAATATCCATTGTCACAGTACCGCTCTTGGGGTTAGGCATCAAACCACGAGGACCGAGAACACGACCCAAAGGACCGACCTTACCCATGCAGGAAGGCATTGTGATGATAACATCAACATCTGTCCATCCGCCCTTAATCTTCTCAACATATTCGTCGAGACCAACATAATCAGCACCAGCTGCCTTAGCAGCCTCTTCCTGATCAGGAGTGCAGAGAGCAAGCACACGAGTCACCTTACCGGTACCGTTAGGGAGTGACACAACGCCACGAACCATCTGGTTAGCCTTACGGGGATCCACGCCAAGACGCACATCAATATCGAGAGAAGCGTCGAACTTAGTCGTAGTGATCTCCTTGACAAGCTCGGAAGCCTCTTTAAGAGAGTATGCCTTTCCTACTTCAACCTTATCAGCTACTGATTTCTGATTTTTTGTCAGTTTACTCATTTTACTTAATCAAATTGAAGTTTGTTTACTTGCTCTGAGGAAATTCCCCGGAAACGTTGATACCCATGCTTCGTGCAGTACCTGCAACGAGTCTCATTGCGCTCTCAACGGTGAAGCAGTTAAGGTCAGCCATCTTGTCCTCGGCAATAGCCTTCACCTGATCCCAAGTCACTGTAGCGACTTTCTTACGGTTAGGCTCACCGGAACCACTCTTAACCTTAGCGGCTTCCTTCAGCTGAACAGCAGCAGGAGGAGTCTTGATAACGAAGCTGAAAGACTTATCGGTGTAGTATGTGATAACCACAGGCAACACCTTGCCAGCCTTGTCCTGGGTACGGGCATTGAACTCTTTGCAGAATCCCATAATGTTGATACCCTTAGAACCCAGTGCCGGGCCTACTGGTGGTGAGGGATTTGCTGCTCCGCCCTTAATCTGCAATTTGATTAAACCAGCAACTTCTTTAGCCATTTTCTTTTGTAAATCTAAATAATTAAAATATAAAACCGGAAAGCAGCCCGTAACAACTACTCAGCGATTTTCTCAACTTGCCCATAATTAAGCTCCAACGGCGTGTTGCGACCGAAGATCTTAACCATGACCTTTAACGTGTGGCGTTCCGTATTGATGTCTTCAATAACACCCTCAAAACCAGAGAAAGGACCATCGGTAACTTTGATGGTCTCATCCAAAACATAAGGAACTTCCGACGTAGCATCTTTCGAAGACTCTTCAGTAGCACCCAACATCTTGTTTATCTGAGACTGAGGAACTGCACTTGGATGAGTCAAGCCACCAAGGAAACCCAAGCAATTGGGCATGAACCGTAACGCAGAAGCAAGGTCAGGAGTCATATTAGCTTCCACAAAAACATAACCTGGGAGGGAAATTCTTTCCTTCTCAACAATTTTGCCATTGCGGGAAACAGCATGTTTCTCCATAGGGATAAGCACTTGAGACACGTTATCCGAGATGAGTTTATTGTGCCTCATCTCGTTCTCAATGTACTCTTTAAGCTTAGCCTCCTTACCACTGATGGCACTCATCACGTACCATTTCTTGTTAGAATCAGCCATTGTCTTTTAGAGGATTATCCTGGGTAGATGACACCCATAAGGTTCTTGAACACCAAGTCCATCACGAAAACGATAACAGCGATGACAAGGGAAGCTGTTAAAACTATCACCGCGCTATGTTGAAGCTCTCGTGGTGTGGGCCATGTTGTCTTATGTGCAAGCTCATCAAAGCAAGCTTTGCAATAATTTCCAAATCTCTTACAGAGATTGCCTATCTTACTCATTATTATTTCTTATTTGCACGGGTTGGAAGGCTCGAACTCCCGACACCTGGTTTTGGAGACCAGTGCTCTACCAACTGAGCTAAACCCGTAGAAAGTTAGGAGTGAGTAGTTAGGAGTTAGGAGTAGAAACTGAAAACTCCTAACTATTAACTCCTAATTATCTTTATCCCTCCTCAGCTACGTCAGGAAGGAGCTTTGTGATCTGGCCAGAGCCTACTGTACGGCCACCCTCACGGATAGCGAAACGAAGACCCTCATTCAGAGCAACCTTATAGATCAGGCGAACCTCGATCTCTACGTTATCACCAGGCATCACCATGTCAACGCCTTCCGGAAGAGTGATCTCACCGGTGCAGTCCATAGTGCGGAGGTAGAACTGAGGACGATAGCGGTTGCCGAACGGAGTGTGACGGCCACCCTCTTCCTTCTTCAGCACGTAGATAGAAGCCTTGAAGTGATCGTGCGGAGTGATGACACCCGGGTGCACCACAACCATACCACGCTTAACCTCTTCCTTATCGATACCACGGAGAAGCA
>Ga0256404_1006434_pt1 | contig 19452 bp, 23 predicted proteins | sample RumenRJG_01DNA_FD_185990 | JGI IMG/M metagenome (GOLD analysis project Ga0256404, IMG submission 185990) | Bovine rumen microbial communities from Lethbridge, Alberta, Canada - RJG_01 | ecosystem: Host-associated > Mammals > Digestive system > Stomach > Rumen | place: Canada: Alberta | collected...
ATGCAGCGGCCGACTTGCCCGCGGCATCTGCGCTCTCCGCGGCTCTGCCTTCCGAATCTTCCGCGTTGGATGCGCTGGCCGCTGCTCTCGATGCCGATTCAGCAGCTTTTTCTGCGCTGGATTGCGCGGACCTCGCATTGGTCTCAGCATTTTGAACCGATTCCTGCGATGCTGCAGCACTATTCGCAGCCGCGATAGCGCTGGATGCCGCATTCGTTTCAGATGTCTTCGCCGCCTTCTCGGACGCTTTTGCGTTGGTCTCGCTTGTGCCGGCCGCGCTTGCACTTGCCGCCGCATCTTTTGCTGACGCATCTGCTAGTAGCGCGTTTTTTGCGGCTTCCTCTATCATCGGCATATCTGTTTGGCTGATGACGGTATCGTCTGAAAGTGCAGCGCGTTCTACCACAATTACGAATTTAGCCGTGCCGAGGATACTTCCGTCTTTGGATAGTACAAGCTCGCACAGGACATTCCCACAGCATGCAGTCATTTGTCCTGCTACAATGCAGCTTGCGACCCCATCAGCATACTCGCAGTCATATTGGAATCCTTTTTTGTCGGGCTTTGTGCCCTGTATTACAATGCTGGTCGCGCTGGGAATGTCGTATGGATCTGTACCATCGTACAACTCAAATTCCAGCCTTCGTGATCTGTCATCATATTGCGACAGATAAATTTTTGGGGGCATCCCTGGCCCCGGGACTAGGTTTAATGCAATACGTTGTGTCTGCATCGTTTTCTCCTTCTACTAATTTGCAACGACGCAATATATGTTACCTGTGACTGCAACATTCGCCGCCGATCCATGTCGATCATATCCGTTCGAATGAGCAGGTGCTTATGATTGAATGTATCCAACCGTTATCGCTCCGTTAAAAGTTGGTTTATCGTTATTCCACCTCATTTCCAATAAACATACACGATAGTGTACGTTAATACGTTGTTTGACTGACTCCAGTTGTTAAAATAACGCGTTGCGGTAATTTTCGAATTGGAAAATGTACATCTTAGGTCAACTACACAGGGATCGCCCGGTGTATGGCTTTCCCCGTTAACTTTTGCAATGCCGGCACTTATGATTTGATGGCCTACATCGGTTGTAACACTCGTGGTTCCGGAACCGTCGAATGTAATATTTACAGAACCAGTTCCTATGGAGTCTTTACCATTCGCATAACCTTTATTATACGAATTATTGGCCAATGTCGGGATCGCAGCCTGCACATCGCTCTGGGATTTGGATGCAGGTGTTGTCCCCTGAGCGGTAATGGCATTGTAAATGCCGTCAACACCAGCCTGAAAAGACGCCTTCATGTTGTCCGTCTTCGTCACAAGCGCATCGATTTCATCCCCGTGTGTTTTGACAATCCGCGCGTCAGCCGCATACCCTTCCGCCGTAGTGATATCATTGTTCACCAACGTGGCGAATGCAGCTGATTTCAGATCGGAAAACCATTTCATGATCTTTCCGAAACCGGTCGCCAGTGTATCGCCGGAGTCAAAATTGGATCTTTCCGATGCCTGCGTCGCAAACACTTTTCCTCTGGACAGATCGCCGGACGCGTCTGACGCTTCTTTCAGTGCTTTGTCAATGTCATCGAAATTTACATTGAAATCTTCAAGATTGACCGGATCTGTTCCTTCAGGCTTTCTCAATTTGTAGAATGTCGTTGTCTTCAAGCTTTTGCCTCCTCAACATTTCTGATACTGTTCCATGTGTATTTTTTAATGCTTTTGCATGTGAAGCCTGCTTTTTCCAAACCGCCCCATGAAACGAACGGGAGCTGCTGATTCACGCGAAGCGCATCCCACGTGAAGGAACGAAGCTCTTCCCACGCCTTTCCTTCAAGCTCGTTCCAAATGACGTACCTGTACTTGTACAGGCATCGCAGGTGCGCCGGCTTTATCCTCTCGACAGCGTCCTTGAGTATCCGGATATTATTCGGAACCCCGTATTTCCCAATAAAATAGACAGTGAACGCATAATGCTCACTGTCTTCCATAATGATTGCTTCCGTTCCCGTTACGGACACTGCCAATGTCCGGATCCGTTCCGGCGTACAGCCGGATGCCGCTATCAGCCGAGATTTGATCTGCTGTCTCCTGCTGTCAGGGCTCATCTGTTCATTGACTGTGATACCAAGGATCTTTTCCCACCTGGAAAGCCCCCACGTAGCCGATCCCACAAATGACTGGGAAAAATAATCGTCCATACTGTGCCAGATGTTTCCGAATTCATACCCCTGCGCCTTAAGTGTGCCATCCATTTCCCTGTATCTTGAGATAAATTCCGGAAGATATTTTTCAAGATCGCGGTAGTATTGATTCTTTCGGGGATTTTCTTCGGGCAAAGGGCCGGCAGATCCGCTCCCGTAGATCAGGTCTCCATACTGTCCTTGTGCATATTCTGCCATTCCGTGCCCTCCTACGACGTTACGAGAAGCGTTGCGGTGCTGGAAATTTCTGTATTCCCTGATGCGTCCGACACAATGCAGCGGTATCGCCTTCCGCTCTGGTTTGTTGTCACCGCCGAAACGTGGCATAGACTCTGCGTTCCTTCCGGCACATCACTCCAGATAGAGGACCCAGATTCCTCGTACTGCCAGCGGTATGTGACATCTCCGCCGCTGGAGCTTGCCGTGATTGTAAACTCGGCATCACTTCCCGCGGTAACTGAAACATCTGTCGGCTGCGTCGTAATGCTGATTCCGGATGAGGATGTAATCCCCATCAGCTTGTTCCAGGTGAATCCGGATGATGATCCCCGGATATCATCAGCTAATGCATTTACAAAAGTCTGTGTCTGTGCAATCGCGTCCTGCACCTTATTGATATCGTCTGCTTCCACCTGATCTCCGGACGACTCATAGGATATGTAGATCACAGCTTCTTCCGTTTCAACGTGAATGGTCCTCTTCCACGGTGCATCCGGCGGCGCTGTAAGCGTAAAGGGAAGCCGCGTTCCGGTCATTGAAACGCCCGTATAAACATTTATGCTGTTCTCATTGACATTGTCATGCTCCAGTTCAGCCTCATAAATGCCGTTAGCCGGCATGACATGTTTCTCCTCGGTCATATAGGATGACGTTGTTTTATTGTATTTTTTGGTAAATGCAGTCACAATCATGCCGTTTTGACCTCCAGCTGTATCGTCCCCGGTACCGCAATCTCATCCGCCTCGAGCGTTACATTTCCGGCCGTCCCATTGACCTTCAGCCCTTCGTAATCGTCAACGCTGTTAAGGTCTATCAGGAGATTCCCGATCTGGGCGAAGGATATATACGACGTATTAAACGCCTGCGACTGTAGAAATGTGTCCAGCGCCGCAGCAAGTGCCGAGCTCGCCGCGTTGATCGAATATCCGGCGTGCAGCGTAACGGATGCCGTGACTCTGATCTTCTTTTCTTTGGCGGATATAACTGATACAGTGGCGCCGATCGGGCGTACCGTATCGATATACGCGGCTGTCCGGTTTACCAGTTCTGCTCCCGCTGCTTTTCTGTCTGCGTTCGCAATCACGACGCTGACCGTTCCGTTTCCATCAGCCAGTGGAAAAATCTTTGCTGCCCCTACTCCGTCAACCGACATCGCCCAATTGTAATAGTCGTTTGCGTTTCCGCTGGATGCAGGCGTTTTGAGGAAATCCAAGTAGCGCTTACGGAAATCTTCCGTGTTTTCCTCATCGGTCCCTGCTTCTGCCAGCTGAACCTGCGTAACACTTGTAAGGCCCCCGATATTGGCTACCGGCAGGATTCTTTCCGTCAGTATATTGCCCGCTTCACCCGCCGTTTCGCACGTCAGATTCCACAATCCGTTTCCAACGCGTTTGGACACACGGAACGTTAAATCTCCGCAGCGGAAACGGTCAGCTGCCGCGAGCTGCAGATCTTCCGGCGTGATCTTTACCTGCCATACCGCAGGTGTCGCCGCATGTGGAGTAATCCCACGTTCTGCTGCCTTCTCTATAAGGCTTTCGCGCGATGCTGTGTCTGCAAAGAACTCATCCAGCATTTTGTCCATGACAAGATATGCCAGTGCCATCTCCAGAGATGCCGGCGCCAGAGCGTCATGAATAACGGATCCTTCCCGTTTATCTAAGTCCGCAGGAACGTTATCCAGCATCCGCTGCAGGATTGCCTCGCTGCTGATGCTTGAGCTAGATATCATAATTTACTCCCTCCTCGATTTGGCCGAATACGGTGTGAGCAGTAAAGCTGACATAGACGCTTTTTTTGTCCTTTGGATAGGAAAAACTGAAAGAATCCACGCGTTCAATTCTGTCATCCCATTCCAGCGCCTCCGTTATCCTCCGCTCAAGTTCCACTTCCACATATGATGTAGGCTTTCCAAAAAGATCTTCGATCTCAACACCGTAATCCTGAGAGTAGATCGGGAAGGCATAACGCTGCGTATGGATGATTTTATATATCGCCTGTTCCAGCGCCTGCTCGTCGTCCGTTATGCCGCTTATTCTTTCAATATCAACGTGCATCCTGTACGTCTTCGAAGGTGGCGTAGTGAACGGAACATCCTGCAGTACAATTTCTCCCTTTGCGGGAAGAAGGCCATCTATAGCTTCACTTACCGGCATTGCCTACCCTCCCGTTAATCACATATCTCTGCCCGCCCTGTTCCCGTGTAATGATAACGGCGTCACCTGCCTGCAGGAAATCCTTTATCGTGACATCAAACAATGCTTCGTCTTCGCCGCAGCCTTCGGGTGGTTGTACGTCAATTCCGTTTTTCTTTAAGAAATAATAGAGCGCTCCGATGAGGTCTCCCTTCACCTTGATCTTCTTGACCGTCCTCTCGTGGTATGCGGCCGGCGTGACTACCTGATCCGCGTCAAGCTCCCACTGCTCGTCTATCCTGACCGTTCCCACTTTTCCCGTTTCCGGATCTGCCTCTTCGATCGTTCCATAGTGGACATCCGCAGGATCGTTTTCCCGCACGGCCTCCACCGCTGCTTCTTTGATTATTCTGATCAGGTCATTCGCGCTAAGCAATAAACTGCCCTCCCCGCACGGTCAGATCCATCCAGTGCTCTGATTCTTTGAATGTGTGCGTACAGTTTTCAACCATCATAAGATTGGAAAGCTGTGTTCCGTCCCCCAGTTTCATATGGACGACCAGAAGACACCCTCCGCGGATATTGCAGTCTCCGAAAGCGCCTTTTATGGACAGGTTCCGCGTCTCGGAATTGTAAAGGTCAAGCAGTGCTTTTGCCTTTTTCTCTCCGTCCTCACCCTTTTTGATGGTGTCGGTATAAGTAAGCACACCCCACTTGTTTATACTCTCGCCGGACTGCGCTATATATACCTCTCTGCCGCCTGCGGAGCTGTCCTCATAAGTCAGTTTCACGCGGTTATAGGTCTGCTTGTCAATTGACCGCACATAGGTATAATCCTGCGCTGTCTCCTCATCAATCAGCAGGTTGAACGCCATATGCGCGATATTTTTCAGTGTAAGATGCCCGAAATCGTCATAAAGGACATACATCTGTTTTGTTGCCCGGAGCGTTTCCTGTAGATTGTTTTTAATGATATCAAACAGCGTTTTATCCTTTTCAATCCGGGATATCGTATGCCCGGAATCTTCCAGCGTTCCGCAGTTTAGCCTGTAATCTTCCGCAATCCTGCGGATCAGCTGCGCCGTGGTAAGGCCCTTGTAATTGTAGAACCCTTTGTTTTTCAGGTATCGGAGCTGATCATAAGCGGTCACCTTGATAACCGGATCTGCCGTCCGGTGAACCTCAAAAACGAACCCGTAGAAAACCTTCTGAGCTCCATAAGCAAAATAGACCGGATCACCGGGCTCGAGCACAAGGTCTTCATCGCTGATGCAGGAAAAACTGAGAACGCCTGGCGAACCCTGCCGCTCTGTCTTCCACGTAATATCCTCCGCGATGCTCGGATAATAACGCACATCTTCATGAATGGTTATGAGTAATGGCTGCTGTATAAATTCTGGCATATCATCTTACCGGCTTTAAGCTTTCCAGATACCCGGGAAGCAGATAATCCACTATTTTTGCAATCGAGTGGGCTGCCGATTCCTTCCGTGGGATGGACGCCGGAATAAATACCGAGTCCTTTTTCGGCGCGGATATCTCCGTCCCGATCAGGTGCTGTTTTGTCTCTTTCGGTGTATACTCCGGCACTACAGACACCTTTTGCACTCTCGTATCACGGTCATCAATCTTTTTTACCGTGGGGAATCCGTTATTTTTCGCAATTGTCTTTGCACCCGATGAATTTCCGTAGTACTTTTTCGACAGTGCGACGGGGGTTCCGGCCTTCTTCTTGGACACGGATGTGCCTGCTTTCGGGGCGTTATCCCGCTCGCGCTGCTTTACTCCTGCGGCGGAGCGATTGCGAATAACAACCGTTTTTGTGCCATATTCCTTGTACTGTTTCAGATTTACCGTTACGCAGATATCTGTTCCGTACTCTTCCGCATCCTCTTTCTGCTCATAGTCTTCAACTGATACGCGGAGGCTCGTCCCATGCAGGGACACGCCGCTTTCCGCGTCTCGCGTGACCACAAGCTGAAAAGGCTTCTTTTCGGATTTATAAGACTCTAAAAGGCTGAGATAGTACCGCGGCGGCATGGCGCTTTCATTGGCAAACGGGTACGTCTGGGAAGGAAGCAGCATGTCAAAGCTGATCTCCGAAAGGCCCGGCGATTTCAGCAGGTTGATCTCCCCCCGGTCAATCAGTGTCACGGTTTTATTTTTATTCTCAATCTTGACGGACAGCTTTCCCGGCGTGACCGGAAGAAGCACGCCGCCAAGATAAAAACGGTATGTCATATCAGACTCCTTCTGCGACGGAAGCCATGGACGTGCGCAGCTTTGACGCCAGCCCATCCACAATACCGTCAAGGTCCAGCGCCGAGCTGATCGAATTATGGTTGACCATATCAACCGATATCTCGGCAGTCGTAAACCTGTTGATCGCCTCTTTTTCCGCGACGTCGCACAGCCATTTCAGCGTTTCGTTCGTATCGTCCAGTTTGTCCGCAGTGCGCCCGGTATTGCCGGCGGTCTTACCCGTATTCGCCGCCGTGCTTGCGGCATCATACCCGATATTTCCGATTCCGGCAGCTCCGCCGGCAGTGATCTTTGACAGCTTCGTATCAGCCCACGACGCGCCCTTAAAGAATGACGACTTATAGCCCGCCCGCTTGAGCGTATAGTCCGCGGCATTCAGTGTTTTTGCCGGCCGCCCGCCTGCTTCCGTAATTTTGGCGTTGATCTGGGACTGGACCTTTCCCTGAAATCCGGAGACCGCGCCCTGCAGGTTGGATCCGAACACAGCGTCGATCATTCCCGCCGCCGCGCTGACAATGCTGACGATAAAGTTGAACAGGGAAAGCATGATCGCCTCGATTGCCGCTACCGGATTGTTGAAGATTGTACCGAATACCGCCGCAAAGCTGGCAATCAGGTTGTAAAGGTTAACGCCAATGGTAATTACGCCGTTGACGAGGCCTGTGACCACGTTGTAGATAGCTGCAGCTGAAACAGCTACCACACCCGCAACCGCACCGGCGGACGATATTGACACACCGGACAACTCCAGAATGCTCTGCACCAGCTGCCCGATCACTACGATCGCGAAGGCAACAGCCGCACCTATCCAGAATATCGGAGATGCAAGCATCGCGCTGTTCGCAACCGCCTGCGCCGCGGCTGCAGCTCCGGTTGCCACCGCATAGGTTAACATAGCGCCGGCGGCTGTGAAGATGAGCGGCGCAAGGCCCTGCCAGTTATCATGAACAAACGATGCGATGCGCCCTACGGCGTCCATCACACGGCTTGTAACATCCGCCATCACGGAAATCGCATTGATTATGCCATTTATGGCCTGCTGCCCGCGGCTGCTGTTCAGTGCCTGATTCATTCGTTCCATTACGGGCGCAAAGGACTGCATAGCGCTGTTTCTGACCTTATTTGCCGCCTGCTCAAAAGTCATAGGCATCTGGTTGAACTTTTTATCTACCTCGTCTCCGGCCGAAAGAATAGCGTTTTTCACTACATCCGTTGTGAGCTTGCCGTCGTCCGCCAGTTTTTTCACTTCCCCGCGCGTAACGCCAAGATACTGTGCAATCTGACCGGTAATTACGGGCATCTGCGATGCTACCGATCGGAAATCCTGCCCGCGCAGAACGCCCAGCGACAAGGCCTGCGACAGTTGCAGCTCTGCGTTTGCCGCTTCCTGCGCACTCGCTCCGCTGATGACCGCAGACTTCTGCAGGACGTTCGCAAAGCGGATCAGCTCGTCCGAGCTTCCAAAAGCATCCCCCGCATTCATTCCGACACGCTGGATCAGCTCCGTCATACTGGACAGTGAACCTCTGGCGTCATTTGCGGCGGCGACGATTTTATTGCGGAACGCGTCGACATTGGCGGCCGCTCCGTTCATCTGCTTGTCTAGCATATCAATCCGCGCCGTCATCCCAGTCCACTGATCAGACAGGCCGATTGCTTTTTTCAGCCCCTGAATTGACAGGTAAGACGCCGCAAGCGCGCCGAGCTTTTGAACGAGTCCGTCGACAGATGACGCCGCCGCGGCTGCGCCGCTCCGGATTCCGTCCCCGATGTCAGATGTACTGGCCGACTGCGCAGACGCTTTCACAGAATTCAGCTTTGTCATCAGGTTGTCCGCTCTCTGAACCGCCGCGTCCAGCCCTTCGCTCGATCTCGTGACTTTGGCGAGGCCTGCATCAATCCGGCTGAGTGTCGCCGTCATCTGGTCATTCAGTTTTAATGTGGTCCCGATCTGCGCCATTATTTAGCCTTCTTTTCTGCCTCTTTTTCGTCCTTCACCCATTTACGGATATACGCAATGACCATTGCTTTCTCGTTCGATTCCAGATCATCAAACTGATTGGGGAGAATATGCAACCTGCGGAAACAGAAGTACCCATACATTGCCATGGGGTCCGCATCCGGACCCTCGATCAGTTTTTTGCTTCTTCCGCCTTATCTTCCAGACTCATATCAAAACCGCAAAGGTCGTTGACAAACGCGAGAAGATCACTGTACTCCCCCGGATTGTCTACCATGCTGTACAGCAGTTCCTCGGGGGTGCTGACACCGTAAGAGTCCTGCAGCTTTGTGTTTAGAAGGTCCGGATACACCGTGCATGCTGCGATCATCTTGTTGTTCAGAAGGTCAATGTCTGTCTCTGGGCGATACTGCCCGCGTTTTCCGGGAATCTGCTTCATCTTTGTGCAGCTTTCCTTTATTTTGTTGAATTTCTCCGTTGTGATCGCACGGAAACGCCATTTCACCGGGTCCCCGTTCTCATCTACAAATGCCTTGGACACGGCATATTCTTCCTCAGCCTGCGCCTTCTTATGTTCTTTTAAAAATGCGCTGAAATCAGTTGCCATAATTCCCCTTTCTTTCCCCGTAAAATCGGGGCGGAAGGACGCGGGGGAACGCCCTTGTCAGTCATATGCCTTATCCGCCCCATGCTAATCACATGCCCGCCAGATCCGAGAATTCCTCGGGAAGCTCCGCGTCGTCGAACGTGAAGTCAAAATCCTCGTCGAGATCTTCCGCGTCCGCATCCACCTTCGCGATAATCGCGGAGTTGATGTTACAGTGTTTGAGAATCGTCGTCTGCCTTCCGACATCCGACGTGGGATCCTCATTGACAATCTGCATATCAAAGTAGAAGTCCTTTCCAGTCTTCATATACTCGAAAAGATAATGACGGAAGTGGCTTGTGATGTAATGAAGGGTCGCCGTTCCTGTTCCCTTCCATCCGGTTGATTTATTGCCTTTGCCTGTCTTGCCGAGAATCGGTACTTCCTTCTTGGTTTTCTCCATCTTGGCTTCTACCTTGACGAATTCCATGCCTAGATAGCGCCTGTCGCCTAGTGTATAAAAGACACGGCCGAGGGAACCGGAAATCGTGTCTTTCGAATCCATAACCTGATAATTATCCATGTTCACCTCCTGTTATTTCACCACGACAACCATGTAGAGCTTGGCCATCGTGCCGGTTACTTCGACCGCATCCGACACAACTACGTCGTTCTTTCCCTTTCCCTGCGTTACTGTTACGTCGGAAGAAGAAAAGTTCTGGATCGCCCGTTTTTTCATCATTTCATTGTGGTGCGTCACGATGTCATTCCAGAACGCGATCCGGCCGTCGTCGTCATTCTGAATCTTTCCGAGGTATTTCTCGGTGAATATAAGTGCAATGTCGTTCGCGATCTGATCAATCACGCGGATGGTCTTGTTGTCTTTGAATGCCTCGCTTTTCGCTGTATTTGTCGATACCAGTGAGTTAATATCCTCAAGCACACGGAGATTTCCGTTCACATTGTGGAAAACAAAACGCCCGCCGGTGATATCTGCCCGCAAGTCAACCTGCGAATTCTCAACAGAAATGTCCAGATCGCCATCATACAAAGCATTCAGAACAGACGTACCGATGTCACACCCCGCTTCTGCGCCGGCCACCCAGTACACTGCTGCGGATTCGTCCTGCCCCGCTGTCGTGACCGCATTGGCCACATTAATGATGCCTTCATAGTCCCCGTCGTACTTGTAGAGCACCAGCTGGAATTTCTTCCCGAGAGTCTCACGCATGCGCTTGACGAAGGAAGCATATACTTTTTTCGTGTCCGCGTCGGTCGTGGCAGTTGCCATGATGTTGTAGCTGTATGATTCTGCAGCTGCCAGATATGCCTGCACGGAATCACCTGTTGCAGATCCGTTTGTGCCGCCGGTCAGGGCATTTGATGTAACCGCCTCCAGCTTTGCGCTCTTGTTGAAAATGAGGAAATTATTGTCCTCGAGCGCAGCCGCCGTCTTTACGGTCTGCGTATCCACCTTTTCCCCGCCAAGGCTGGAAACCACATCGAACGTGCCGTCCGCATTGCCGGTGATATCAATCGTAAGGTCATTGCCTCTTGTGCCCGCATAACGCGCGGTAGCGTATGCATTGGCCGCCTTGGCGCCGCCCGCATTCAGACGGTACGCGAAGAGCTTCTTTGCATGCTTGAACAGATCGTTCAGCCCTGCCAGCTTTTCATCCTCTGCACGATACCCGAAGAACTTCCTCGCATCTTCAAGGAAGTCTTCCTGTTCCACTTCGAACATGCCTTCCGGGCCCCAGTCGAGCACCAGTGGCATCGTTACAACTCCACGGCCGGATAGCGCGGAAGATGCCTGGTTGGACGCCACAAAGTTGATGTACGCGCCCGGAAGGATCTTGTTCTGTTCGGTAAATGTTCCACCGCCTAACATATCAGCCCACCTTTCTTGTCTTGTACTCTGCTATGATTTTTTCCGCTTCTGCCGCAGAGTACTGCTTGTTGTCATCCAGAAGCGCGTTCAGAATATCCTGACTGTTGCGGAACTGCTCCGCTTTCAGGATGATATCTTTTGAATATTTCGTACTTTTCATCTCTTTTACCCGCGAAATACCGTCTCTTCATGCAGCATAACGTCCATTTCTTTCGAGATCCGCTCATGCACAAGAACGTTGAAGGTAAACACAAGTGTGTTATCGGAAATGACCGACGACCGGTCCCGTGTCCGAACCTTGCCGCTATCCGTGTCGACGAACTCCATCAGGTACATAAGACGGTCGGACACATCGTCCATCTCTTTCTTGCCGTCTTTTGGGAAATACACGATGCTCATATCAGCACTGTGCCTGTACCTGCCTCCCGGAAGCCGGGTGCCGCGGTTTGCGTCGCAAAGGACGAGGAAACATGGTGCCTGCAGACCCTGCTCAATATGCTCTGTATATATCGGGAATCCAAAGGCTTCATGAAGACTTCCTGCAATCCCGTCAATCAGTTTTTCCACCGTCATCCGAAATACTCCTTGAAAAACGTTTCGATCCTGCGTGACAGGATCGCCGGAGCAGACTCAAGCACTTCTCTCTCCGATATCTTCAGAAAGTGTTTCCCCTTGACCCAGCCGCCGTTGACCGTTCGGTGTCCGTATTCGACATAGGACGCGTAATATACCGGATTGACAATTTCCACAATGTACGACTGCCCCTTACGCGTAACGTTCAGCGACTGTGCGTAAGCATCGCTAGAGGAAGATTCCCCGCCGGTCCATCCGCGCCGGAGTGTCCCGCCAACTTTTCCCGAAGACGGCGGATACTGGCCGACCGGAGTTCTCGGTATCACTTTCGAAAGCAGTCTCGCGGCAAGCGCATCCGCGCATTCCCTGAACAGGCGGTCTTTGTCGGCTTCGTCAAGCCTCTGGATCTTTTTTTTCCATCTTTTCAGCTCATCAAATTCAAATCCGCTTCTGTCCATTTCACCTCACGCATAAGTCTTTTCCGGTTCCAATGCGATTTCCTGGTGCGTAGAATACTGTGCAGGAAGCCCCGAACACTTCCACCTGCTTTCCCTTCCGTCTCTTGTCACCGCGATCCTGCTTCCCGCAGGAACGCTGATTTCCGGCGCAATGAAAAGTTTTGCCTCCTGCACGAGTTTCGCAGCGTTCCCACTATTATTGGTGCTTTGAACAGATGAAAATGACAGCCTGCAGGGATAATCACTGCAGACTGTCACGTCTCCATGACTGCTTCTGTGCGTTACCGGGTCTTCGGAAGTCTCCGCCTTCGTAATCGTGCATCTGTCGCTGTAGAGCATCTCGATCTGCTCCCTGGCTGTCAAAAACATAGTTTTCTGTATCGTAGCAGCTCCCTTTCTCCCGCATTCTGCAGGGATGCAATCAGCGATGGTACACTGGCTGCGCCGGAATAACTGATCTGCGTGTCGCCGACTTTTACGGACTGCACCGGAGCTTCCGCCTTCAGCGTGCCGTTTATATACAGCACGTTCAGGTATTCCCCGGCAGCCCGCCCCGCGAGCGCGTATTTCAGGCCCGCTGGGACATATGGCTGATGGATCGTGTTCTTGATGCCTTCCGCCGCGATTTCCAGCTCCGTGCCCAGAAGATCCATGTCAACGCTATCCACGCAGAATGGACGAATTTTCCCGCATGCTATGCTCCTTATTTCTTCCATATCTACGGGCTTCCACTCCTCACCGGTCATTCTCGGCCTCCTTTTATCCTAGCTTGTGCTTAAACGCGACAATGCGGATCTGCTTGGTCTCGTAAACCCTCTTCCAGTTCGCAGCCTTTGCGAATTCCGCCCTTGTCGGGCCGAATGCAGCATTTGCAACGCTTGAACCGATCCACGCGACGCCGATCGGGTGCAGGATCGACGTTCTTCTGTTGATCAGGTAGTCAACGCCGGATCCTTTCTTCTTGTCTCTGTCGATTTCCGTAGGAACGAAACCGACCGGAGAGCCATTTCCGTACGCGATCGCGCCGTCGCCGAACAGGTAGGTCGTGTAAACGCCGGCAGAAACAGGGCAGCCGTCATCAACAATGACTCTCTTACCCTGATACAGGCCAAAGGCAACATCACTGGAAGGCTGAACCGTCTGAATGAGATTCTGCTTCTTGAGGTATGCTTCTGTCGCGGAGTGCATAGCGACAGCCGTAAGATCTGTTTTAGCGTCGCCCAGCTTCTCCTCCGCGTCGATGAACGCATTCGCGGTCCAGTTCGCCGCTGGGCCTTCCAGCGTGGAGATATCAAGAACGTTGTCCTTCATGGTGGCCGCGCCAAATACGCCCGCAAGGATCTGGATCAGCTCATGCTGCATGTCTCTTGCCCAGAAAGATGCTACACGTTCACCGACAGCCCTCATCGGATCAAGACCGGAGAGCGCCGCGTCAAGATCAGACGCGTACCACATCTTTGCTCTGCGGAAGATTGCCGCAACATCATTCTGGGAGCCCAGCTTCGCCGGCGTAAGATCCTGCCCTTCAACAACGGCCTCGGAATCTCCGTTCAGGTCCTCGAAGAACGGCATATTTACGGTCGGCGCCGTCTGGGATGCCAGCGCATCATACTTCGCATTGCTTGCTACGATTCCGCTCTGGAAGAAAGCGGATTTTTCCTTTGTCCGGTTAATGACATACGGGTTAAACAGTTCGGGTACAATTACCTGAGATAAAGTATCTGCCATTCGTTATTTCTCCTTCTTAAATCGTCACACCCGCGGCTGCTGCAAGTGTTTTTGCCTGCGCAGGGTTTTCTCTGAACAGCCTTCCCTGCTCTGTGAGGTTAAACGTGTCTTTTGCAAACGGATTGGTTTTTCCCCCGCCGCCTCCCGCATTCGGATCGTAGCCCGGCGTCTGCTTGAACAGATGTGCCATAGCTTTATCTTCCTTGTACGGTTTTAGCGCTTCCGTCAGACCTGTTGGCTTTCCGGAATCGTCAAACGTGAATTTCTCGATGCCGCCGGCCTTATAAATCAGGTAATCCGGATCCAGGACTCCTTCTTTTGCCAGCTGTTCCTTCAGGGCGTACATTTTAGCTGTGTTCGCGGCGCTTGTCTGCAGCTGCTTAACCTGCTCTTTGTACTCCCCGATCTGCTTCTGCAGCTCCGCATTGTCGCCGTTTGCCTTCTTGAGGTCTTCAATGGTCTTGTTGGCGGCCTTTAATTCACCAACTTTACTGTTGAATTCGTCTTTCGGCACGGCATGCTTGGGGAACTCTGCCTGTATGCTCTGCACAAGGGCATCTACATCCAGTTTCCCGTCCGTAATTTTCGCTGCTTCCAGCAATGCTTTTAACCAATCCATCTGTTATCCTCCAATAGATTTTTATTCGCGCTCTCCGCGTGTTGTGGATTCACCGGTTATTCTCCCGGCAGAGTATCGCCATTCGGCAATGCAGAAGCAGGCCTCGAACCTGCTGTATACCCTGCGTTTTCTGCACTAAAAAAGCACCGGATGCTGTCCGATGCTTTTAATGTCTGTTTTTAAAAGAATGATGAATGCTAAGGCAAATATGATCGCCGTGATGATTGCACCTTCTGTAAGGCGCGCTATGATTCTTGAACGAACTGAATATACTTTTCCTTCCACTCATTGTACGTCATGTTCGGGACGTATTCGCTCTTTCCGCTCTCCGGATTCCGCGCCATGCGGGTAGAAACAGGATCGTCCTCAAAGTAAGGTGCCGTGCAGCACCGGCACATCGGATGGAACGGCGGTGCAGTTACACCAATCTCGAACTTGTTCATCGGGAAATGCAGACTATCCATATCTCCGCATTCTCCGCATGTCTTCCCATCCAGAGTGGCGATAATCACATATTCTTTTACGCCAAGGGCGGCAAAACAATCCTGCTGCGCCTTGTTCCCTATTGCCGCACTCTCGGTCATAACGAGCCTGCCCGCGCGGTATTTTGCCTTTTTGACGCCGGCATCTACATACTGCGTCATGGCGCTGATCGCCTGATCCGGGGCTGCGCCCGTAAGGATCTGCCGCGTAAGCTGCTTATGCAGTTCTTCTTTCATGTCGTCCATTGCGGACCAGATACGGCTGCTGAAATTCACATTGTCATTTGACCACGGGTTTGAAACTATCTGCCGGACTGCGCTTTCGCTTAATCCTGCAAGCATTGCGTCGTTTCCGGTTCCGATCTCAATGTCGTACGCGGTCCCGTAATACCGGTCCTGATAAACCTGTGTCAGCAGGTCCCCGGTCACTGTCTCCTGTACCCCGTAGGCATCCCGCAGGACGGATTCAATTTCAAGCTCCATGGCTTCCAGGCGGGAAATATGCGCCCTTGCGGACGCGTTCTCCAGTTCTTTCACCCATTTGTGCGAATATGCGTTTTCCTCGCCTTTCCTGATATAGGTTTCAAGATCCCATTGAAACTCTTTCAGCTCAGCGCCTTTCAGCCATTTCCTCGCTTCCTGTACGCTGATGCCGTTGTTTTTTGCGATCCTGCCAATCCATTTGTCGATTTCCTTGTTCAGCAGAATACCGGCGTCCTCCAGCGCGGATGCAGCCGTTTTATAGGCCTTCGCTGCGCTGCTATGTGTAGCCGCCTCCAGCGCCATCATTCTTTTCTGCCAGTATTCCCCGTTTCTCAAGCCTCACTCCCTCCGGCATCCGGATCCTGCGTGTGCTTATGGCTGTCACCGAGAAAGCCGTATTCGGACTGTTTTTCTATGTCTTCCGCTTCTTCCTTGTCCAGCTGCTTAATCTCCGCGTCTACGTCCTCGACGAAGGGATGGTTCCGGAGTATTGTCTTCCGGCTGACAATTCCTACACTGCTCTGGCAGATCTGTGCCTGCTCCACATCGTTCCGGATGCTCGTGCGCGTCCATGTCTGGATAATTTTGCCGCACTTCATGCCGTAAAACCGGCAGATCGCGCGGACAAGCGCGTTAAAGCCGGACTGGAACTCCGTTTCCATCAACCCGGTTTTCATTTCCAGAAGGGCGTACATGAACTTGAGTGCGACGCCGGACTGATTGCCGAAGTTCTCCGGCTGCGGGTCAAACCCGAAACCCTGTTCGAAAATTGCCTTCCGCGTCGCTTCGAGGACGCTGTTTCTTGCATCGATCGGGATCTCAATGGACAGGGTCTGCACCCCGCCCGGGTGATCCTCATCCGTATCAATCTTGATCGCCTTGTACTTTTTCAGGTCACTGAGGAACTCCTTCAGATCCTGCCCTCCATAGCCGGAAAGCACAAAGATGAGTTCCTGCACATCGTCGAGGTCATTAATGAAGCCGCTGAAGACTTTGTCATAAACGTCAATCAGCGGCTTGATATTCTCGAGATCACTCTCGTGTATGTTGTTGTTCCAGAACGGGATGAAAGGCACAGCCCCCAGTCCGTGTTCATACGTATTTACAAGTTCCCCGGTGTCCGGGCTTTCGAACATAAAGTACGGCATAATCAGATCGATGGGGTCTGCCGCCCGTCTCTGATACGTTTCACAGGTTTTGTCATTCCAGAACTCGTAGCGAACATACCCTTCTCCAGTGTTTTCGTCTATCGTCTGGTACTCGCGCAGGGCAGCGATCATACGGTTCTTTAGACTCCCGTCAAACACGGGTATCACGTCCGTACTGGGGCAGACGGACCACTCAAACGCTCCATCCTCGCCGCGCCAGTAGTGCACCCATGCAACGCCGCTGTTGGACGCATTTACGCACAGCGTCATGCAGTTTTTCCGGTAATCGTCCCCGAGCACGTCTTCCACTTTGGTATTCGTTTCATTGCTGCCGGTATCGAACAACGGCGGAGATGTAAACGCGTAGGCAGCCTTCTGGTTGACAAGCAGCCCGTGGAAGTTCCGCGGGATCCGGTTATCCGCGTTCCTGATCGGGTTTCCGTCTGCGTCCTTGTCTTTATCCTTATTCTCGGCGGCAAGGATATCGGTCTTGTTCCGATAGTAGCGTTCTCCGGTCAGAGCATGCTGAACGAAGCTCATGTGCCCCGGCTCGTATTTGGTTATCAGCTTTTTTACAATCTCAATATCCATGTAAAACCTACTTCAGTATGCTCATGCCGCCGTTTGGTCTGCGGATGATTGTCATGCAGTGATAGCGTAAGGCGTCGAGCGCGTGGTCGAACTGCTTTACCGGCTTGTCCTCGCCCCTGTCCGCTGCCTTCTCGTCCCATACGTAGGAGGCGAACTCCCGGATCAGGTTGACGCAGGTATCGCTGATCCGGATCTTGTTATCCGACAGGAGGGATGAAACGTACCGGATCCCGTCCAGCACGTCATTCTTCGCTTTTTTTACGGCATATCTGCGCTTTTTCAGTTCTGCGATGAAGGAAGCGGCAGCAGGGTCAACGACGATTCTGGCCGGCTTTATTCCGCCAAGCCAGCGCGCTAAATCGTCCGCATATTCGCTATCAGTCTTCTGCTGGCTCTCGTCACGTCCGGAATAGTAATACTCCCGCAGGCAGTACCAAATTCCATCAGTTCCTTTGGCCCACAGAAGATACACTGTCGCGTTCTGCGTGCCGTAGTCACACGACACGTAATACTGTGGGATCTCTGGCAGCGGCGCGCCGCCATGAAATACATGGGCTTCCGGATCAAACATGTCGTAGATCACGCCTTCCGCCATTACCCACATGCCCAGGATGTAGCGTTTAAAAAAGACTCCGGAGTACTGGCTCCGGAATCTTGATTTAATCTTTTCTGACAGGGACAGGTTGTCATCCATCGTAAAATGGAGATAAACCAGTTCCTTTTGTTTCCTTTTGTCGATCCAGTTCTGTTTAAACCAGTGATAGGGCCCCGCCGGATTACAGTTAAACCACCATTTAGACCCGTCTACAGAGCATCGCGCCGTTGCCTGATTGACAAAGGACTCCGGCATCAAAGCGACTTCGTCAAAAAAAGCTCCCGCGGCAGTAAGGCCCTGAATAAGGTCCTGCGATGCCTCGTCTTTCCCGCCGAAAACGTAAAAATAGTTTGCCACCTTTCCACGGCTCACGATCATCAGGTTGTCTGTTCTGCGGTAGTTTACCGTATATCCTCTGCTCCCGAGCATCGGCAGCAGCGTGTCCAGCACGTTCCTGCGGAAGGATCCTACTGTTTTGCCGGCCATGATCAGATCCTGCCCGTCAAAGGTAGTCATTGCCCATATGACAAAGGACAGGGACATGCTGAGTGTTTTGCCGGACCGGATTGCGCCGTCCGCGATAATCCCGTTCCGGTCACTGTACCTGCTTTCAGGCATCCACCAGTTCAATACATGCAGCTGCTTCGGGCTGAACGGTTTAAATCGAAATACCCTATTTCTCTTCATCCTCGCTCCAGTCCGAGTTATCTATTTTAGCGGAAAGAGCATCTATGAAGCCATCGTCTTCCGGATCGTCCGCCTTGGCTGCCGCGTGATCTTCCATCTCCATCCGCAGTCGTTTGGCGTCCCTTTTATCCGCCCGTTCCGCCCGCTTCTCTTCTCCGGTCTCTCCAATCAGCTCCATGAGAAGCCTTGCATACCGCGGATCCCCGCGAAGAGCTCCAGCTACTATGGAGGCAACTACCGCATCCCAGTTGCTACTATCTGCTTCATCCATCCCGACGCTCCGCATCATCTTCTTAACCTTCGGGTTGACCACAGAACACTCCAGAGCTTCCTGAAGACGCTCCTTCATGGCCTTCTTGCGGCGGCGGGTCTTACCGGATGCGATACCGCCTTTTGTAGCAATTTCTCTTTGTTCGCTCTTTGTTCGCTCGCTCTGTGGCTTTAAGTTTTCCTCATTTGCCATTCACCTCACCAACTTATACCGGCTCTCCATCTTCTCTCAATAGAAAGACGAGCCCTGATGCCGGCAGCGTTATGCTCCGGCCTGGCTCGTCGTTGATGTTGATTACGCTGTTATCGTCTCAGCGTCTCAGGAGGTTTTTCTGATAGACTCTATCATAACAATATACGCGCATAGAAACTGACATTCACTGACATTTTAATAATTCATCTATCGCAGCGTTCTTAATCCGGTAAATCTGCCGCACATCATATCCCATTTCCAGCGCCACCTGTTCCCACGATAAAAGCCTGCTGTCTAGGTAATACAGTTCGAGCGCATTACGCTGTACGGTATCATTCAGCTTGCCGATCATATCA
>Ga0256404_1006436_pt1 | contig 19451 bp, 11 predicted proteins | sample RumenRJG_01DNA_FD_185990 | JGI IMG/M metagenome (GOLD analysis project Ga0256404, IMG submission 185990) | Bovine rumen microbial communities from Lethbridge, Alberta, Canada - RJG_01 | ecosystem: Host-associated > Mammals > Digestive system > Stomach > Rumen | place: Canada: Alberta | collected...
ATTTTTCATGATCAGGTAACTTTTTTTCATTTTGAATTAAAAAAAGAAGAAGTTATATTCAAAAAAAACTATTTTAAAAAAAAGAAGGATAATTAAAGAAAAAATCTTTAATTAAATCAAGCTTGATATGTTGTGCCTTTCAATACTCTTGCATCCCATCCTTTTTCAACACATATAGGACAATGCTTGTCTGAATTCAATTCAACCCATCCATGATCCTTGCACTTACCATACCATACTCCAGTTATATAAGAATGATGGCCCTTAGTATCATCTCCGATTATGAATGAGGATTCCACAATATTATCTTAACTCATATATTGGAGAAAGGACCCACTATTTAAAAAACCTATGGATTATACAATCTTGCCCTTAGTAATGAAAAATTTACACCATCAGATTAAAAATTATTAAATTTTTTAGTAATACAAATGCTTTACATATTTTAGGGATGTCTATAAATAGATTTAAAATTTTTAGATATGGCTGCAAGAAGGAAATATTATATTATAACTAATCTAATTTTTCAATAACTTCATAAATATAACTACCAACTCGATCATAAATTCTTCTTTCTTCAAGACTTAATAGAGAATAGTCTATAGAATCAGCATTTTTAATAATGCTTTTTATTAAAGAGCTTAATCTCCTACCCATAAGAATATTAAAATTTCTTAATTTACTAGCTTCATCCTCTACATATTGATAATTTTCTAACAAATAATTATCTTCAAACATTTCAGCCAATATTTTTATATCTTCTTGATTGCTTGGTGCTATTGTGTATCCTCTTACCCAATTCAAAATAGTTCCATAAGTTCTACTTTTTCTACCCGTTTTATTACAATAATTAGAATATAAATTATAAAATTGTCTTATGGATAAATTTTCTTTTTCAATGAAATCCACTAAAATATCTTTCCAATAATTAATTAATTCCCTATCTATAAAATCATCTTCATTAAAAGCATCAAGATATATTTCTAAAAATGATCTGTTATCATCTAACACAATAACATACTCATTATCATATAAAAGACTAGGTTTAACTTCTATTGCATTGTTTAATTTATCATAAGATTCAAATTTAAGATATTTCTTATTTTTAATTAGCTCTTTTTGTACTTCTTCTTGATTTAATAAATTAAAAAGCCTGAATTTGATTTTTTCATTATTTAAATTAGAACTGAAGTTAGAATAATTTTTTAAATTAGAATTTATTTTATTTCTACTTTTTACATAACCTTTATAATTAGCTTCCAAATCATAAAGATCTTTGATTGTTAACTTTTTATCTTCTTCCCCAACCTGTTCTTCAAAAGCTTTATCTGATTTAATTAAAAAATCATTATATCGATTTTCAAAATCTGAAAAAATACCATCATAACTTTCTCCTAAAAAGTCATATAATTCTTTTAAATAATTCATAGATATTTTTTCATCACGAATAGAAGGATTTAAAACTAAATCTATTTGATATTTTAAGCGATTATAATTTAATCCTTTGTAAGATAAAATTAAAATTTTGTTAAAATTAAACTTTAAAATTGAGAAGAAATAAGGAGGTAAAACTCCAGGCAATAATAAATCATAATCAGAAAAATCAACCTTATTTCTTAATAAATTACCTAAATAAAATGCCTCAACATTTTCAATATGTTTCAAAGAATCATTTATTATTCGTGGCTCAGTTCTATGATATGTTCCAATAATAATTTTTTTATCATTTTCAAAGAATTCTTCTCTATTATTAATAATTTCCAATAATCTATAATCTTTAGCAATTCTATCAAAAGAATAATCAATACCATAAGGTTTAGTTTCAGATAACTCTAAATAATAAGTATAAAAAGTAGATAATAATTTTTCTAAATAAAATTTATTTTTTTTAGATTCCCTCCATAAGTTGTTCATAAATAATGATAAAAAATGAGTAACTGAAATATTTGAACTAATATTTTTATCAAAAAATATAAAATTATCTGGATTAATAGTTAAATTTGCCAAAGAATCAAATAAATTAAATAGTCTGTCAAAATAATACTTATTTTTTAGAGTATTAAAATTAATGTTTTTTATTATCTTGTTAGATTGATATAAAAATAAATCTAAATTTCCATTTTCTAATAATGGTTCCACTATTTCAATGTTATAATTAAAATTATAGATATTCGAATTATCTAAATTGTAATTATTTAAAACTAATAAGTCACTTTGTTTTTTTCCTTTGAAGTAGTTTAAAGAACTATCTAACAAAACAGCATTATTTTTTAAAATATTTTGATTATAAGGTAATACTAAAGCATTAATTGACTCTTTAAGTAAAGGAATAAATTTAAAATTAGAATTTGAAAAATGAAAGAATAATTGTATATTTTTATCAATATTATCATTAATCCAGTCAATAAAATCTTTTGCATTATCCTCCGAATTAATATACCTATCTGCATTTTCAAATATAATACAACCAATATCTAAATTTATTGATGTACCATCGACTTCTTCATTTTCTAAATATATTCCTTCAAGCGTGTTATAAACTTTAGTAAGGTTTTGACTGCTATTTAAAAAAATTTTAGGACCATTGGACTTTAATAAATCTCTTTTAAATTCATCTATATATCTTTGTCTATCCCTTCCAGTAGCCCTAGGTAGATAAACTTCAATTTTTAAACTATTTTCATCAATATTGCATATGGGTAAACTTCTAAAAAGATATCCATATCCCCCAGAATTTAAAAGCTGATAATTTCTGTTGTGTTTTTTAATTAAAAAATCTTTATTAATATTTTTTTCATTAATTATTCCTGATGAAAAAACTAAAACAGATTTGGATTTAATTTTAGAATATAAATAAGATAATAGTGGAATAGTATTTAAGCTATTACTAGGAAAAGTAAGAATAAAATTCTTATTTTCTTCAATTAAAAATGACCAGGTATTTAAAAGAGAGGATGTGACAGGGCTTAATGGATTTAAATCATTTGAATCTTTCTTTACTAAATCTACACTAATATCACTTTTTATACGATACACAAAAAGATTTTCTCCAATCCTTTCGTGCCATTTTTCTATTGCCATATTATCCCCCTAATAATACAAGATTAATAATTTAATCTATTTCCCAAAATCCTTTTTTAAATCTAACATTTCCTAAAAATATGTCTCTATCCAAATTTTTATTGAATTCTGTACAAACAAATTCAGGAAGATGCATACATGAGAAACAAGCTCCTTCTTCATCTAAACAATTAGGATCAAAAATACATTCTTTAATATCAAACTCTATTGATTCAAACCAATCCAGAATAGAATTTTCAAAGACATATAAAAACCCTCCAATATTGACATTAGATGTGGAATAAATTAAAAAAGCCCCATTTTTAGGGAACAATAACTCACTACAAGAATCTTCATTTAATCCAGTATACAGTGAAGACCTCTTAATTAAAATATGGGAAAATGAGTGAATCAATTTTTTCAAAGCAACATATTCCTCACCCTCCTCTTTCAATTGAAAGAGGTAACGTCTTGCTTCTTTTTCACTATTTATCTCAGGACTAGAAGAATTAAAATTACTAATCAACCAATTAGCTATTTTAATTTTATCTAAATCAAACATGATTCCTTCGGTTTCATATGGATATGCATAAGCTTTTAAACCTTTGATATTCAATTCTTTCTTTTTAAAATCATAAGGTCTATATGGTTCAAAATGAGGAACAAAATCATCTTCATAAAATTTATTAATACCCCTAATGTAACCATAAGCTGAAGAAACTAGCTGCATACTTTGAATATATGTAATATCTTCAATTCCAAATTTTTTTAAAAATTTTAAATATTCCCCCTCTGAAATGCCATATAACTCCTTATAAGATTCATTTAATGAATGATTATTTAAAACATCATCTTCATCTTCACTATCTGATAATATATTGCTCTTCAACATTAAATAATCCGTAATGCTAGACAATGAAACATCATTAAATTCATTTCTAATTTCTTCCATTCTCGCTACCGCTTTGTCAGCTAATTCAAAAACAGATTCAGGAGTTCCATCTAAAATTTCTAACTCTCTAGATTGTGAACCTGGAGGGGAACTTTTTGCTTTTTTTAACCTACTTTTAATATGTTTTACCTCATCACCTTCTTTTAAATTTAATCCTTCCCATCTTTCAAAATAGTCACAAATGATTATTTCATCAATATATTCAGAATCATTCTCAACATCTTCATTTTTAGGAACATCAACAATAGTTTTTACGCAGGATTTATATAAACCTCCACGCCTTACGTTAACAAATTTATATCTCTTAGGATCACGATTACTCAGAGGCTCTTCAAATCCTATTTGAGAATGGTTACACAGAGGTGGTGAAAAGTCATAAATATTCCCACAGTTACGACATTTAAAATCCCAATATTTTGGAGATTCTTTTCCATATGTTACTAACTCTAAATCATTTAAAGTATTACATTTTGGACAAGCACGTGATATTGATTCTATTTTACCACACTCAGGACAAAACCCCAAAATAGATACTTGAGTAAATTTCCCTCCACAATTACATATCGGATTAAACTGGTCAAAATTACTCTTTTGATAAACTTTATAATTCCCACATTTATTACAAGAAAAAACTTTTGGGTAAACTCTGTAAGAACCGGATTTAGATTTAATATTCTTTATAGTTTCACTTAATGAAAATTTCTGAATTTCTAAATTATTTTTATCAGTATCATTTAGACGACGTAAATTCAAATCATAATGATTAATTCTATTATTATATGCTTTTTCTATCTCCTTAAAAAGTATATCTTTTAATCTGTCTTCATTGTTAATAGTAAGTTTATTATTATTACTTGAATTTATATAAGCAACTTGATTTGCTAATCTGTCTCTAATAAATATAGAATTATCTACAGCATTAAACAATGTACTATAGGCTGAAAAAGTATAATCAGTATTGACCATATTAAGCCTCCTTATAATTTAAGAAGAATTCATCTTCATCTTCTAATGGTTTTAAGACAATTTCATCTTGTATGCCGCGCATACCAAATTGGGTTTTGAAATATTTGTTTGGATTTTTTCGTAAGGTATTTGGGAAAAAATAACTTTTAGGATCCTTTTCTATTACATTAATGCGCTTATCGACTCCTTTTATAATTTCATTTTCAAAAAATTCTGATTCTGAAATGTTTGAATCTAAAACATAAGCTTCTTTAATAAAATTAATTAATTTTTCCTTATTCTCTTCTTTGTCCAATACGTTTAACACATTAACCGCTTTATGTAATGGTTTTCCAACTTCATTAGATAAATAATTTAAAATTGATGCATTAAAAACTGAAGTAAAAGTTTGTTTAAATCCTAATTTAGCCCAACGAGATAATGGAACATTCTCCACCTTATCATTGATAATTTTATGATAGTCAACGAAATGCTGATAAAAACTCAAGTCTCTTGTTCTCATAGGTGAAAAAGAAACAAACACTATACCAAAATATTTTCTGCCAACTCTACTAAAAGCTTGTATATATTCTGAAGTACTCCTAGGGATTCCATCAAAAACCATACAATTCCATTCATCAAGATCAACACCATGGGAAACTAAGCTAGTAGAATTAACAGCTAAAATCTTATCTTTATTTTCTTCATCTTCATAAAAATGCTTTACCTTATGAATAACGTTTTTAATATCATCTAAAGAATTTTCTCCTGTCAAAGGCTCTGTAACAACTTCATAAACATCTTCATTACTATTTACCATGCTATCTATACTAAAGGATATGCTATGAACAGCCTCCTTCTTATTATGATAAGTCAATAAATTTTTATAATAAAGAACAACTTCCTTGATATCCTCATCAAAATCATTATCTAATGCAAATGTTTCTAAATCCTCTTCAATTTCTGTGAAAAATTCTGAAACATATTTGAGTATATTAAATACTAGCTTAAAGTTTTGGATACTTGATTTTAAACCAATGAACCTCCTTTGAACGATTTTTTCACCATCTTCTTCTAATTCTTCAAAGAAAAATGATTTTCCATCATTATTTTTTAAAGTAGGGGGAAATATTCTAGTTTCTTTATTATATAAGTTTTTTATTTGATTTTCTGAACCAGATACTGTAGCTGTCATGACAATATTCTTAAATCTAGAACCACCGGATAATTTCAATTTCATGTTTTCAATAAGTGTTTCAAAATGAGAATCAATGGTTCCAAATCCTTCTTTAATTAAATGCATCTCATCTTGAATAATTAAAGTAGGACTAGTATCGAAATCAAACTTTATAGGATTGCCTTCCTCGCCACACTCCTTTTCAGGAGCAATTTCAAATCCACAAGTATCATTATGCGGAATAAAACCATGCTTATTATGACATAGGTCTAAATCTCCTCCTAAAAGATTTCTATATCTACGATTTGAAGCAATCCCCGCCCATTTATCAACCGTGGACACTATAAAAGTGGGTAATGTTCTAAAAATTTCATCATCCGAATAATATAATCTGAATTCTTCACCACAATTTTCACATTTGTGAATAACTAATCTTTGATTTTCATCTATATCTAAAAATACCTTTGCAGGTTCTTCTGATTTTTTAGCACATAAAGGACACTCATCAATAATTTTTCCTTTAATTTTCTCATTTTTGTCTCTTTTTTCCCTAATATCAGATAATATTTGTCTATTATATCGTGGAAAATCATCTTCTTGATTACCAACCAAATAAGCAATGGAAAATGGATGTCCACCTAGATTATAATCTTTTCTAACTTGCTCTGCAAATATAAATAGGTTAGAAATTCTTTGTAATTGTTGAACAGATAGCATTCTAAGGGGGAATTTTGTAACACCGCTCACTCCAAATTCTTTTCCAGATAACCTATCATATAAAGCGGTAAATACTACAATACCAAAATAAGCTTCAGATTTTCCACCACCAGTCATCACATGAAGTAATTCACAAGTATCCCTATCTTCCTCACAAACAATATCTCTCAATTGTGACACAATGAAAACAATTTGAAATAATCTCCATGAATCATAATCATAACCTTCTGAATTACGATTAAATGTTTCATTCATTAAATAAAAAGCTTTTGCAGCAGTTTCGTCTTGTTTTAAAAGAATAATATTTTTTTTAAATCTTTCTTTCATCTTTTCAAAATCACCGTATGAATGGTCTTCATTAGTGGAATTTTCATAAAATTCTTCCATTGATTGATATATTTTTTCCAATTCTTCAAGACCTTTTTCAGTGGATAACTTTCTAAAAGTAATATCAATACCTTCAATCTTATTTTTTGGAGCTTCTTTATTCTTACAAATAGATCCATAATTCTTAGTTATAATAATATTTCTTTTAGAATCATATTCTCCTTGACAATTTAAACATCTTAAATCAGAGAAATAATATTTATCATTAGAATTAGGTACCTTATATTTAAATCTTTTAAAACAATTGTTTCCTAATGAAATTTCTAAAATAGGGTTAAATAAAAAAGAATCGTAAAATATTTCATCTTCTCTATTTTTATCTTTATTTACATCAGGAATAATTGATTCATTAATTAATTGAATCTCAATCATTACGCTTTCATCATTATTTTGAGAGAAAACCTTACTATTAAATTTTAATTTAACATCCCATAACAAATCAGGTAATTCGTTCTTTTTATTTTCCCTTAAAAAGTTATCAAATTTTTCTTCATCCTCAAGATTTTCTACATCGAATAAATCATTATTTCTTAATAAATCTGGATCTTTTTTTATTTTTTCAATTACTTCTGAAATCTTATTTGACAATGAGATTTCACCATCTTCATTAAATAAAACAGACTCTTTAACTTCTTCTCTTTTCCAAATAGGACAAAATCTAACACGCTTTCTATTACTTGGTGTGTTGTTTTTTTGTTCTTCAAAAGTAGGATAAACTCTATAGTAAAGATAAAATTTCAAATCCAATGATATTGCAGATGAAAAATCTTCAACTAAAAATTTTGCGGTTAATGAATTTGGAAATAAAACTGTGCTAGATGTTCCTTCTTCTTCATCATCATCAATATTAGATATGGCACCTAAGGTTCCAATTAAAACATTATTAGATGGAAAACCATCAAAATGAATTCTTTCAAAACTAGGATGACTTGCAGTTAATTTTGCTAAAACATCTTCAACTAATATATTTCCAAATTTTTCATAAGTTTTATATTTTGCAGACAATTATTAATTCCCCCTAATAGTTTTTCAAAAAAAATACTGTTTCTTTCTTAAAAATTTTTTCAAATCTTTAATGTATAGTATAATATATTAAAAAATGTTAATATAAATTTTTATTTTTTTAAATAAGGGAAATTTTTAAGTCCGAATAAATAGTTTATTTTATTTATTTGAAAAATTGACTTTGTTGAATCTTATATTAACTAGAAATTAGCCATCGTTCAAAAAAAAAATTAGATTTATTTAAATCTGACATAAAACTCAAAAATGCTTTAATTTTGTTACACTAAAGATTATATTTTGGGTCGAAAAAATAAGCATTAATACAGTTTATTTACTAAAAAAAAAAGATTAAATATAATATTAAATTAACCAATCAATTAAAGATTCTTTTAATGAGATTATCAAAATAATTTAAAAAAAATAAAAAAATGTATGAAATAACAATTATGAAACCTTGTTTTCAATCAACGCTTTTTTAACTGAAATTCCTATTGCTTTTCCAAGCAAAGGAGGTACAGCATTTCCAATTTGCACCAATTGCCATTTCTTTGCCCCTTTGAATATAAAATCATCTGGGAATGATTGCAATGCAGCAAGCTCTCTAGGTGTCAATACTCTTGGGAGTTTTGGATGTAAATTAACACCACCATGATTTTCTTTTACTGTACAAGAAGGCTTGTCCCATGGTGATTTCTTCCATGCATCAGAATAATTTCCGTATAAGCTATTTCCTTCAGGAGTATTTTGAATTTTTTCTTTCATCTCTTCATTATGTCTGGTAAATATATGGTTTATGCTTTTATCTTCAGGCATATCCATAAATCTTTCAATCTCTTCACCTAAAGTCTTATATTTTTTTACAAATGGTTTAGGATGATAATTTTTACCATTAATTCTATTTCCAATGAAGATAACTCTTCTCCTTGACTGTGCAACCCCATAGTCCGCACTATTTAATACAGTGACATTGATGTCATATCCTATATCTTTATAATCTGAAATTATCTTTTCTTCTATTTTACCATCTAGCATTGAGCGTAAGCCTTCAACATTCTCCATTACTACATAATCCGGTTGAATATGATCCACAATTTCAAGCATTTCCAGATACAAGCTATTTCGTTCATCAGTGACAACCCTATTACCGGAAAGGCTAAAACCTTGACAAGGGAATCCTCCAACTATTAAATGAATATGTTTATCCCCAATATCTTCATACAAATTATTTTTAACACTTTGTTCTCTAATATCCCTAGTTTCAACTTTTTCATCAAACCCCTTGACATCTATGAAATTATATTTATAAGTTTTAACAGCTTCAGGCATTATCTCTACTGAAGCAACAGGTGTAAAACCTGCCATTGTAAGCCCGCAAGTCAATCCTCCAGCACCAGAGAACAAATCTATGAAATTATATCCATTTCTTGCATTTATATTTTTCCAGCCATCAAGGTCATCATTTAAAAAGTCATCTTTAATATCAATCCAATTGACAACATCATTATAATCCATAGAAATTTTAGAACCCATTTTGGAAAATGTTTCTTTATCATTCTCTTCATTGCATTCACCAGAGGATATCCATTTTTCAAAATCTTCTGGCAGGATTCTGTATTTGTTTTGAATTTTTGTAGCTTTCAATTTCTTTGCAGCTATGTGCCTTCTTATAGTCTTTTGACTTTTACCTGTTTTTTCAGCAACAGCTTTAATAGTTAAATATTCAGACATTAGACTACCTCCATAAAATGTCTACTTCCCATGCAATAATATTTGATTATATCCTATTTAAAATTATTGAATTTCTAGATTTAAAATAAAATCTCACTAACAATAAGAAAAATTATTAAAAAATAAATTTTTTGATGAATTTTGTAGATGCAAATATGCAAATTTAAATAAACATAAATTTTTATATATGGTAAATTAAATGTAAAAATGAGAGACACAGCCGATTAATTTAATTCTATATTCATAATGAAAGATTTTCACACATATTTAGACATTTAATTTTATGTAATGAATATTAAGAAATTGAAATTGCAAACTGCTATTTTAAAAAAGGAAAAAATTTCTTCCGATTTGCGAGTGATTAGAGAATTAAATTAAAAAACTGGGGGTGAAGTTATGCCATCAACTAGAAATACAGTGAATAACGCAGATTATGGATTAACAATACAAAAAATCATATGCAAACATTACAGTTTAGCAATTAATAGCCATGCAGAGCGTCAGTTCAATTCTAACTATAATGAAGATTATGAAAATGAACTGAATGCAGTTATACCAAAAATATTCGATGATGTGGGCAGTGAGCCTATCGAATTATTAACATATACAGATATGTTAACTGACACAACACAGTCAACTTCCCCACATAATTTTCTGCTTAAAAATGGAAAAACATTATCAATTCGAACAATGAAAACAAGCGATAAAGTTGCACCACGAACTGTAGGTCAGGCAGGTTTTGAAAAACTCAACGATTATTTCGGAGACATATATGGCAAAAAAATAGAAGATCAAGAAGATATCAAAGATTTGATGTTTAATAAAATAGACGAGACTTTGCCAATTTTCATTGATCATTTATTTTTATCAGACTACACGGTCCTAATATCTCAGCAATCCCCAGACAAATATGAGATTGTAAATAATGATGAAATAAGCTACGCATCATTTTCCAGAAATGATTTCACATTTACCCGAGATTTAGCTACTTGGAATGAAAGCACAACTCTAAGATATCATGGAAAAACAATCGCTGAAATTCAAGTACACAAACATCGTACCTTCAAGTTCAGATTCAAGGTAACTGCTCTTGGAGAATGGATGAATAAAATCAAATACACAACAGAAACACTGGGAATTTCAACCGAAGCTGCAATATGCGAACTTTTTGACCTTCAGAAACCTGAAAGTTTCGCCACAAGGCAATCAAGAAGTTATATTGAAAAACTTAAGCCTGTGCTGAGAGATGCCTTTGACAATATGCCCCCTGCAATATCACATACCGGATCCACTCCTGGTGAGAGGGGAGGGGTCAGCAAATGTTCTTATGATTTTGTGCTTGAAGGAAACAAAACACTGTCCGTGAAAAGTAATAAAGGAAAGATGATTTGCCCTCCAGAAGTCGGACAACCAGGTTCAGAAACTTGTTTCCTCTATTTCTCCAATTTTTTACCAGAAGGCGCAACCGAAGTGACAAAAGAAAATTTTAAAATAATGGTATACTCCCACATCGATGAACTGATTCCTATTTATATCAATCACTTGTTTGACTCTGATTGGCTGCTTTGGGTGTATGAAACAAAAGACGGATATGGCCATAAGGAAATATCCCAAGACAGCATCAAGGAATATATCTGGAAAAAAGAAAAATTTTCATTTACAAAGCCATCCATTGAAAACTGGAATGAGAGCAATACTGTAAAATATGACGGTACAAGCATTGGAGAATTCCAAGTCCATAATAACAGAAACTGCTTTAAGTTTAGATTCAATATGCAAAATTTAATTGATATGATTTTAATTGATTAAAGCTTGATTCTTATATCATATTTATTAAATGATCCTTTCAAATGATTTATTGAAAAATCTAGGATTGAAAAAAAATTCTAAAAATTTACAATCAATACTAGTGGAAGTTATATTTTCGAATTGATGAGTTTTTTGTTTATTGCGATTCTAGCACATAAAATATCATCATTCACCATCACCAGTATCTTCTAGGAAGTAATCATTAGGAAGAATGGATTCTACTTGACGATAGGAATTAACAGCTATTTGCTTTTTGTTGATTTCTGGTTCTCTAACAATAGAAATACCTCTCATTCTTTGGATGAAATTAGTCTTGTCTAATTCTGAGTTTATTTCAAGAATCGTAGCATTCATTGTTCTGTTTATGATTTCATCCAATAATGTTTTATTTACATTAAGAAGCATTTCCAAAATGTTTTTGTACTTTTCTTCTCGTTCCCTAAGCTTTGCTAGCTCACTAATATCAAAACTTCTTTTTGTCTTCAAGACATTCATATCTTCGAGAAGTCTTATCCTTTCAGAATCCACATCATGGATTTCATTATTTAACTGTTCCACTTTTTCATTCAAGGCATTAACTTGTTCAAGAAGTGATGAGGATTCATATGGAATATTATGATTATTTCTTTTAGCAATAGATTCTTTTTTTATACGTGATAATTGGGATGTTAGCTCAAGATTCAATTTCTCCAGTTCTTCAATTTTTTCAAAAAGAATTTTTTCTCGGGACTTGGATTCCTTGAAATCTGTCTGAAGCTTGATAACCGCATCTTCATCGGGAACAATATCAATTCTGCTCATTTCTATTTGAGTAGATTTTTTTAAATCTTCATACTCATCTTTTGTAAAGACAAAATAATCACCATTTTTCAGGCCATATTTTTTGACTTCCTCCTTGCCTATGGTTAGAGCGATATTTCCTCTTTTTTTGTTTATTTTCCCAATTTTTCTTATCATAATATTATTTATAAAATATTTTATATTTAAAGTTTAATTATTGTCTATTCTATCTTTTCAAAATCTTTTAATTTCAACAATGAAAGGTCTAAAAATTCTCCATTTAAATATAATTTGTTAATCAAAGCAGCTGGAAGAAGAATTAATTGTATATTTTCCAAAGGCACATTATGCAAGAAATTTAATTCCACATATCCTTTATTTATTATTTCATCTTTTTCAGTAGGGAATAAAAAACAATTTTTTGTTCTAGAAAAGTTATGATCTTTCACAAACTTTTGAAAAGAAAGTTCATACATATATTGCTTGGTAATAGATTCAATTTCAGGTTGTCCTTTTAATCCCAGATCATATTCTAATTGTAAATTATAATATTTAGCATCTAAAATAATAAATTCAAATTCATCACCATTTTCATAAATTGTTAATATATCTGGTTTTAAAGTATATTGTGATTTTCTTTCGAATTGACCTTTTTCAGGGTCTAATCCATACCATATTGGCTTATCTATTATGGAGGATAATGTTTTAGTTTCATCATATCCTTCTTTTATAGGAACAGGTAGTTTAAGATATTTTAATTGAACTCCTTTTTGATCATTTAAAACAAAACTACACATTTTTTCCCAAATTAGATTGTAAGACGTAGTACCATACATACTAAAACAATCAAAATCACCTAATTCAAAATGTTTGTTAGAAATATATGCATAAAAAGTTTTTAATAGAATTTGTTTATGGGAGTTATATTCTGACCTAATTTCTTGATTTATTTTATATAAAATTGTTTTATCATCATCAAAATCTTCCAAGCTGATATCTGTTAGTTCTACTGAAGTCAAATCAAATAAGTCTAAAAGGTCTGCTTTTTCTAATTCTTTAGAACATTTAGTTAAAATTATTTCATGTAATAATTTAAAATAATTTAAATCATCTTTTCTACTATTTTTTGTATATAAATCTACATAATAAGGAGTATTATCAATAATAAGGGCATATGTCTCATTGATTGTTTTATCCCACAATATTTCCCCATTATTATTAACATTAATAACATTATGGATATTTGTGTATATTCCATTCTTATGATAATCATCAATCAAAAAAAGCATTAAAGATAATAAGTTAAAAACTTCAGTATCATCTATTTGATTTTCCAAATAAATTATTTCTTCTTTAGAGTTATATTTCTCAATAACTTTAACTATTTCTTTTAAATTTTCTTTAGAATTTTCGTTATCAAATAAATATTTTGGAAAGCAACGAATCACGAAATTTTTGATTACTACAATACCCACATATGTAAAAACATAATAAAAATCATCTTTTTTTTCAGAGATATCTGTTATGATAACATCTTCATTTAATAATTCAAATCTATTTTCCTGATCTTTAGAAAATTTCACTGATTTAACAATACCGTATTCCTTTAGTTTTCTTAAAATACTTATTAATTTTTTTTCAGAACAATCAAAAGTTTCTAATAATTTAAATTTAGTGTATCTCCTTTGCTCTTGAATATCTATTGGAATCATATCCATTATTAAATCATCCCTTATTTAGATTCATTATTATTTTTCATCTTCAGGTTCAACAGTTCCTTCTTGTGACTCATTTAACAGTTTAAACTTTCCATCAATTTCTTCAATTATTTTTTCTGAAAATATTTTATAACCCATTTTATCAAAATCATCAATTATTTTTGAAAAAGATGCATAATTTTCATTCTTTTTTGAACCGTCAAAAAGGTGATTTCGTCTTGGTTTGGCGGCATCTTCAAATAGATACATAATTACCTTGTTTTTAAAAATTCTTCTAAAATCACCATCATTAAAAATATCTGTTTTATTTTTAGGTAATTGTTTTTTTGGAATAAAAAAAGGGCCTAATAATTTGTCTTCATTGATATTAAATTCTAACAACTGGTTATTTATTGCTCTTCTAACAACATTCCATTCTTGATTAATGTCATCTTCTTTATTATCTATTCCTAAGTAAGTAAAATCCCACCTTCTTTTAAATGCAGTGTCCATCATAAATACACCCTGATCTGCGCTATTCATTGTCGCCCAAATAAAGAAATTACTAGGTAAGTAAAGTTTTTCACAATTTACCCCATAATCTTTTAATTCCTTTTCCAAATATTTTCGCATATCTTCACTAGTATCTATAGGGAATTCACTCCAGTTATTCTCATCCCGATCTAAAAGCTGGAAAACATCCCCAAATACTGCGGAAACATTAGCCCTATTAATTTCTTCGATAATTAATAAAAAAGGTTTTGTTTCATCACCACTTTTTATATTTTTCCATGCTTTAACTAAAAGTCTTAAAAATGGGCCTTCGACATATTCATAAGTGATTTTTGTTTTATCCTCCTCTAAGGGGACTGGTTTATAAGTGCCTACAAAATTAGCATAAGAATAATCTGGGTGGAAAGTTACTCTTTCACAATTTTCATCATAAAAAAATTTCTTTTTTTCTTTATTTAGAGTGTAACTTTTACCGGTACCAGGAGCTCCAAAAAATATCCTTTGTCTTATTTTAGATTCAAAAGAATTTTCAGAAGTTTCAGAATCATATGAAATACATTCATTATAAAGAATAGAATTTGTTAAAAATTTAAAATATAATTTAAATTTTTCTTCTTCTATTTCAATAAGTTTTGCATCTTCTAACATTTCTTCAGTACTATTATCCAATACCATTTCTGCGATTGGATTATTAAGTCTTTTTTCTAAAGTTATAATGTTTCCATTTTTTTCTTTCACAATAAATAAATAGTTAAATGTATTTGAATTTTCATTGAATCCTATTAAAATATCATCAACAGAAATTTTTTTGAAAGCATCTAACTCAGCATAAGAATCAAAATTAGATTCAAAAACATCAGTAGAAAATTCATCATCTAATGACCAAACAAAATAATTAGTTTTATTACTCATTTTTCTCTCCCCATACAAAAAATAAATATTCTAAAATACTTTAAATTTATCTTTAAATAAATATATATGGATAAAATAATTTTTTAAGGATTTCCTCACTATTCGATTTCAATCTTAGATTACAACTTAGTAAATTATCTTTAAATTCAGTTTGTAAAATTAATTCAAGACCAATATTTAATTTTTCAAAGATATCATCCAAAATTAAGAATGATAATAAACTAAAATTAGGTTTTGAATAAGACAATACCTTTTCAAATAAAACATATTCATCCCCATAATTTGTAATAAAATTCTTATAAAGTAAATATAATTCTTCATCAGAATTATATAAAATATCTTCAAAATCCAGAGTTAAAATATTGCCGCCATCCTTATGCATCACCGTCAACAATCCTTTTTCATAATCATTCTGTAATAAGAGATCATCTTCTGTATTTACACTACTTAATTCCAAATGGGAGTTATTTACAAAATAATCTCTATTATATTCTGTCACATATTCTTCGTCACCATTTATAATTAAATCAAATACAATATTATCAGATTTATTATCGAAAATTACATTTTTTTCATTTAAAACTTCAAATTCTAAATTATTATATTCATACCTTTGAGAATTATCACAAACAAATCCTTCTTTTTTCAATATAGAATTTATATTTGGATGTTCTGAATTCAAAATAAAATATTTCTTTTCATTCAATTTTGTAAATTTTTTAAAAAATGTTTCAACATCTTCATTACATTTTTTAGAGGATTCTTTTTTTAAAGTTTCATAAGGTTCTCCTTTTTGAGATAATAAGGAATTTAATGTTGAATCATTTGATAAATTAAGAATATACAATTCATTATTAATAGTGGTAAATAAAAGCATCCCCCGATCAAAAAAACTCCACACTTCACTACCATTTTCACCTATAAAATTTATTCTAGCCTCGCCTAACTCCCCGTTTCTAGATGTTCTATATAATGATAATGTAAAATCTATTTTTTCATCATTAATAAAAGTGTATGCAGTTTCATGTTTATATTTTCTACTAGGTTGAGCATCATAGTCATTAATATTATTTCTTTTAACAAATGATTTAAAATGATCAGTTATTCCATCTACAAATTTACCATTAAAGTTATTTTTCGTTAAACGTACAAAACTAAAATCTAATTTAAAATTTGATAAAACTTCCAAAATTCTTATTAAATCTATTTTAATAACAAATTTTTCTAAATTAGATTTATTTATTTTTTTTATACCTAAATCCAGTATTAATTTACCTTTTAACCCTAAAGAATAAATTTTATTTTCTTTTTTAATGCAATCAAATCTTTCAAAATCACTAATAGCCCAATGAGTGTTGGATTGTAATTTAGTACTAGGATTATTATTATCATTATTTCTAGGAGTGACCTTTTGATTTATCTGTTCTTCATTTAAATTGAAATATTTGATTAACTTTTTTGAAATTTCTTCTTCAGTATAATTTCCTTCTTCCAAGACCCTCAAAACAGGAATAAAAAATTCAGGGGCCACTGGAAACCCGTCCTTTAATTTAATATTTGTATTCATTTTAATCATTCTTAAATTAATGTTATTTAAATTAGTTTTGAAAAATTAATTATAATTTTAAATAATAGTTTATATCATTTTTTAAAAATTGGCCATTTTAACAAAGTTTACTATATAAAACTATATTTAAAAATTATATTTATAAATTACCCTACGATTTTTAGCTCTTAAAAAAAAACTTTGTGATTATTTTTTATTTTTATATAAAATTTATATTTTTTAGATTATCTACAAAGTTTTTGAATCTGTCTGCATTTTTAATGCCTTATACTATGAATGAAAAATGTATTTAAATTAAATGGAGAGTTTCAACTTAAAGAAGCTATAGCAAATGGAGTCAGAAAAAAAAACAATTACTAACATATTCAAGGCATTTTAGCAGATACTTGATTTTTAATGTGTACTATGAAAATAATGAAGATACTATTATTAAATTAGCTAAAGCAATAAGATTTATTTCAAAGAAATAAATCACAACCGGGGCTCTTTCAAAAACTTTGTTGATTTGAAAAATTTTATCTGAAAAATAGGGATCTTTGAATTTTTTTGATAAATTTTAATTAAAAATAGTTAAATTTAATAAAAAAGTGGAGCAAATCTTTTATCATGCCAAACAAAAGAATATATACTCCAAATAGTATTTTAGATGTTGAACAATATATATTTTACGATTTTAATGAAGAATTTGTTCTTTCAAATCCCAATTTTACAAAATTATTCAATTCCTGCCGAAAAGCTTTTAAATCTTTTGATTTAAGTTTTAAAAAAGACATTCCTTATTTTAAGATGAGTTCGGCCAGATGTCCGTTTTGCAATAGCCGTCATGTAGTAAAATATGGTTTTACCAAAAGAATATTGGTTTTTAAGGAAATTGGGAGGACTGAGGTAAAGGTTCAACGTTATAGCTGCAAACGTTGCGGCAAAACATTTCAAACAGATTTAACAAGCCTTGTTGATAAAAACAGCAATTTTACAAACGAATTGAAAAAGGAATCTGAACATCTGATTTCAGATTATCTGGGAAGCTTGAAAAATGTTTGCAAATCATTTAAAAAGTTCTTTGGAATCAGTATTTCCCACCAAACGATTGAAAACTGGCTTTTTGTTGATGAAAACATTTTAGAGTTCGATTTAGGCCGTTGCTCGGGCTATTATGTATTTGATGTTGAATGGATTAAAATCAATGGAAAATGGAAATACAGGCATACACTCCTTGATTCTGTTTCCAATTGTATTATGGCCGATGCAATTTATGATTTTGAGGATGAAACAACAGTTATGAAGTTTTTAAAAGAATCCACGGCGAATAAGAACAAAGTTGCAATTACTACAGATTTGGATAAGAAATATGCTTCAATTATCTCTAAACTGGGATTTAAGCACCAATTATGCATTTTTCATACCAAAAAAAGTTTAAATAAGCAATTAAATGATACTGCAAAAAGATTTAAGCTTTCCAACGAAGAATATGAAGTTTGTAAAACGCAGCTAAATGAGATAAAAAATTTATTCGACTTAGAAGATTATAATAAAGCAGAAAAAGAGTTAAAATCTTTAATTTATCGTAAAAATGAATTTCATAAGGTTGTTTACGAAATAATTAGAAAAACAATTGTACCAAGGTATAAAAGCTTTATTTATCACTTAAAAGATTCAAAAATTGAGAGAACGAGCAACAAGATTGAAAATGCTTTTCAAAAAACCATGCCCAAATCAAGAAAAAAGACTTTCAAGACCGTACGTGGCATTTTAAAGAGAATCTACCGCAGAGATCTAATTTGGAATGAAAAAAGAAAAAATGAAAAAGCTCATCAACAAAGTTTTTGAAAGAGCCTTTTTTACATTTGAAAAAAAGGAATATGAAAATTTTCAATATAAAAAATGAACTGATAACTTTCACAATTTAAAAAAAACCCAATGTTTAGAATTTAAAAAAAACAATAATTACAATCTAAAAAAATAAACATGCTAGTTTTTCAAATTAAAAAAAAATAAAAAAAGTTATAAAATTAATTATAACTTATTTTTGAAAATTTTACGTGTTTACTTATATGCGTCTGGTTTCATGGTAACACTGACTGAACCGGTACCGAGTGGTATAGGCTGACCAATGATGATATTCTCTATGATACCATTCAAGCCGTCTGTTTCACCGCGGAGACTTGCGTGAAGCAAGTGTTTTCCAGTTTCTTCAAATGCTGC
>Ga0256404_1006439_pt1 | contig 19447 bp, 21 predicted proteins | sample RumenRJG_01DNA_FD_185990 | JGI IMG/M metagenome (GOLD analysis project Ga0256404, IMG submission 185990) | Bovine rumen microbial communities from Lethbridge, Alberta, Canada - RJG_01 | ecosystem: Host-associated > Mammals > Digestive system > Stomach > Rumen | place: Canada: Alberta | collected...
CCAGAGAAATTATATCATAACTGGGAATAACTGGGAACACAGAATATATAAACTGTTGACAATATAAAAGGCGATATCATCGCCAAAATCCGAATCCTATTGATTATCTGGTATTAAACTCAGGAGATTCCCTCAAGAAGGTGCTTGAAGAAGATCCGGATTATCAGACGTTCTTCCATGAAGCACCTGCCTGGAATCCTGCTTCGGAAAATATTACCGGAAAGATCTGCGGTGTCCGGATCGAGACGATCAGCGATCCTCTGATGCGGAAGATCAGATGCCTGGACAAGCTGGTGGATGAACTAGCAGCAGGCAGGCCGGTAGCGAAGATCCTGAACCGCTCCTGATAGCCCTGGCGGCTTGAAACAGAACGGGCAGATCATTAGAATGAGGATAGATGAAGTACTGTCATCCATTTGATCATTTGCTGAAAAAGAAGGAGGATCAGGACAATGGAAATGAAGTTCTATCGCTGTGCGCATTGCGGAAAGATGATTGCAGTCGTGAAGGAAACCGGCGTTCCGGTATACTGCTGCGGAGAACCAATGCAGGAGGTTGTTCCGAATACCGTGGATGCGGCTGCGGAGAAACATGTGCCGGTTTATGAAGTCAGCGGGAATACGGTGCATGTGAAAGTTGGTTCGGTGGCACATCCGATGCTGCCGGAACATTACATCGAGTGGATTGCGCTGCAGACGAAACAGGGAAATCAGCGCAAGCAGCTGAAACCGGGAGATGCACCGGAAGCGTGCTTTGCAATCTGCGACGGTGATGAAGTAGAAGCCGTCTATGAATACTGCAATCTGCACGGGCTCTGGAAGGGCTGAGAGAAGAAAGCAGGCTTGATGCCTGCTTTTCTGTTTTTTCAGCTGTTTTTATCAATGTGTGTTTTCCTGAGCTGCCGGAGGCTGTGATCATAATTCATATTTGCGAATGCAGTATAGAGAATATCGATGATATTCATGGAAGAACTGCGGCTTGCCATCGCGGCGCTACGGAACAGGGATTCACTGGAAGTCGTATAGAGCTTGAGATCCGCCAGATCGCTGATCGGAGACTTCACTGGTCTTGTGATCGCAAGAATGGTGGTTTGATTTTCTTTCATCGCTTTGGCACAGGTGATCATTTCAGCAGTATGTCCGGAATAGGATATGATGATTGCAAGATCCTTCCGGGTGCTGCTGCGGGCAGTGACGAGCTGCAGATGCCAGTCTTCACTGATCACGCATGGCTTGTTGATCCGCAGCAGCTTCAGATAGGCGTCTCTGGCTGTGACAAAGGAAGCTCCCATGCCGAACAGCAGGATGCGGTCTGCTTCTACCATCTTCTCAGCACATTTTTTCAGAACGGAGGGATCCATGAGCCGCTGAGTCTCCTGGAGAGACTGGATGTTCTGCCAGGTGATCTTCCGGATGATTTCTTCGATGGAATCGCCTTTGCGGATTTCATCCTGGGAAAGCACCATGCTTTCATCCTGCAGCACAAGTTCGACCGTGAGGGTTTTCCGGAAGTCTTTGTAGCCATGAAAGCCCAGAGCTTTGCACATACGTACAACTGCAGATGCGGAAGTGAAAGATTCACTGGCAAGTTCATGGATGCTGAGTGAAGAGGCTTCGTGCGGATGACTCAGGATATAGTCTCCTGCAGCACGTTCTGCGGTATTCATCTGAGGCAGGTTTTCCCGCAGAAGAATCAGTACATTTTTCATGGAATCAGCACATTCTCCTGAGCAGATTATGCAAAATGTGAAACAAAGTGTCAAATAGAAATGGGACGCTTGAAATAAAGTTCGATCACATTATATTGGAATTATCAAAGCTTTGAGAAAGAGAAGCACAATCAGAAATAGGGGGACAGTCTCTGTGGCTTTAAACCTTGAAAAAATGACGACGGAAAAGCGGAATCCGGCAACCATGAATCTTGATGAGATGTCGGCGCTTGAGATCGTCACGGAAATGAATCGGGAAGATGCCGGGATTCCGGAAGCGATCCGTCCGCATCTTCCGGAAATTGCACAGGTAGCAGAATGGGGTGCTCAGTCTTTGTCTGACGGCGGCCGGATTTTCTATATGGGAGCTGGCACGAGCGGCAGACTCGGAGTCCTGGATGCGTCAGAATGCCCGCCTACGTTCGGAGTTTCTCCGGAAACGGTAGTCGGACTGATTGCCGGAGGTGAACATGCATTCATCAGAGCGGTGGAAGGTGCAGAGGACAATAAGGAACTCGGGGCTCAGGATCTGAAAGACCATCATCTCACGGAAAAGGATCTGGTGATCGGTCTTGCTGCGAGCGGCCGTACGCCGTATGTGATCGGCGGAATTGAATACGCAAAGTCGATCGGCTGCCATACTGCCGGCATTACCTGCAATGCAGGATCGGCAATCGGGAAAGCTTCCGATTGTGCAATTGATGTAGTGGTAGGACCGGAAGTGCTGACGGGTTCCACCCGTCTGAAATCCGGTACTGCGGAAAAGATGGTTCTGAACATGATCTCCACGGCGGCTATGGTTCAGATCGGAAAATCATATGGAAATCTGATGGTCGATGTGGTGCTCTCCAATGAGAAGCTGCAGGTCCGTGCTGAGAATATCGTGATGGACGCAACGGGAGTCGACCGCGAGACGGCAAGAAAGAAAATCACGGAAGCAGGCGGACGCTGCAAGACTGCGATCACTATGATTCTTGCGGACTGTTCTAAAGAGGAGGCAGAACAGCGTCTTGATCAGGCCCATGGACATGTCAGAAAAGCAATTCTTCAGAAATAATAAGAAAGGGGAAATCTTTTATGACCAATGAAGAACTTGTGAAACAGATGCTCGAAAAGCTTGGCGGAAAAGACAATGTCCGCTCGGCAACCAACTGTCAGACCCGCTTGCGGGTACAGGTGACGGAAGATGCGAAGATCGATGAAGCCGGACTGAAGGGAATCGACGGCGTCCTCGGAATCGTGCATGACCGTCCGGGTTACATCGAAGTCGTAGTCGGACCTGGCAAATGCCGCAAATGCGCAGACATCTGCAGGGATATGGGGATCCCGAGCAATGCCGCAGATGCAGTATCCACGAATAATGACTGGAAGACGAACAAATCCAATGTGAAGTCGGGTCAGAAACCGAATAAGGTGCGTGATCTGCTCAAGGTGTTCGGCGAGATCTTCGTCCCGCTGATTCCTGGTGTCATCGCTGCTGGTCTCTGCGCTGGTATCGCAACCTTGATCCGCCAGCTGGCGCCTGGGTATGCGGACAGCACATTCCTGAATGTAATCGTCAGTCTGCTCAGCCTGATCAATGCTGCATTCCTGTCTTATCTGACTGCATGGGCTGGCTATCGTGCTGCAGAACGGTTCGGAGGCACTCCGATTCTCGGCGGCATGCTCGGCATGATCACCGGACTTGATGGCATCAATACGATTTCTCAGGCCATCGGCTGGTTCAATGAAGACATTCCGCTGGATTCCATTCTGAGAAGCGGACGCGGCGGCGTTCTGGCTGCTGTCATCGGGGTCTACTTCATGGTGAAGATCGAGAAGGCAATCCGCAAGAAGATGCCTGATTCTCTCGATATTGTCTTTACACCGATTCTGACGCTGATCGTTACTCTGATCCCTTATATCTTTGTAGTCATGCCGGTCTGCGGCCTCATCTCCAGCGGTCTCTGCTGGATCGTCCAGGTGCTCTGCATGAGCGACAATATCGTCGTGCGTATCATCTCCGGTTATGTCAGTGCAGCATTGTTCCTGCCGATGGTTGCTATGGGCATGCATCATGGTCTGGTTGCATTGTATTCCGTACAGCTGGAACAGTTCGGCTATGTCATGCTGTATCCGGCCCTGGCAATGGCTGGTGCTGGTCAGGTCGGCGCTGCAATTGCAATCTCGAGAAAGGCTAAGAAAGTCGGCAACGAACGTCTGCGCAATGTCATTCGCGGTGCTCTCCCGGCTGGATTCCTCGGTGTCGGCGAACCGCTGATCTACGGCGTCACGCTGCCGATGGGCAAGCCGTTCATCACTGCTGGTCTCGGTGCTGGTTTCGGCGGTGCGTTTGCAATGGCTACCGAAGTCGCTGCTACTACCTGGGGTCCTTCTGGATTGCTTGCTCTGTTCGTCATGACTGCAGGTCCTCATGGTGCAGTACAGTCGGTTCTCTGCTATGCGATCGGCCTTGTCATCTCCTACATCATGGGCTTCATCATCACTAATGCAATGGTAAAGGACGAGGAAGTCGCAAATGCATAATCTTCCTGGTTATTCTGTTTATCTTGCAGAATACAGGAAAGGGCGTATGCCGTCTGCAGAAGTTATTGCAGGCGGCGCGCCTGTTTTTCTGTCTCTGCATATCCGCGAAGAATATTCAGATTCTTATGAGCAGGAGATGGAAGAACTCTGCGCGGCGCTGAATGACAGAGGCCTCAGGATCATTGCGGACATCGAGAAAGAAACACCTTCAAGATTCCATGTTTCATCGGTTCTGCAGCTGAAGGAGAAACTTCATCTCTATGGGGTCCGTCTCGATTTCGGATTCACTGTCCAGGAAATTGCAGCATTAGCAGAACAGATGCCAATCGTCCTGAACGCGTCCTCCGTGAATCCGGAAGATGCCAGCCTGATTCTGTCTCATTCTGCTTATCCGGTCACCGCCATGCATAACTTCTATCCGCGTCCGGAAACAGGACTCGATGAAGCATACCTGCATGAAACAACTGCGAATCTGAAAGCACTTGGCCTGAAGACGGCCGCATTTATTCCGGGTGATCTTGCTAAGCGCGGTCCGATATACGAAGGACTTCCTACCCTGGAAGCTCACCGGACTCTTCCGCCTTCGGTCGGATATATTGATCTGCTTGGACGTTTTCAGATCGATTCTGTATTTGTCGGCGATCCGGAAATCAGCGGGAAAGAAGTTTCGAGGATGCAGGCCTATGCAAAGAAAGATATCATTGAGCTGCCCTGCATGCTCAGAGAAGGATATGAAGATTATTACGATCAGGCCTTCACGTGCCGGATCGATTCTCCTTCCTGGCTGATCCGGGCAGAGGAATCAAGAGCCTATGCAGGCAGTTCCGGAAGAAAGGAACCAGCTCGTCTTCCGGAAGAACGTATCCGCGGATCCATCACCCTGGATAATGAAAAGTATCTGCGCTATTGCGGCGAACTGCAGCTGATGCGAAAAGACCTTTCTGCAGATGAACGTGTCAATGTGATCGGACATGTGAAGCAGGAATATCACAGCCTGCTGGATCTGATCGGAAGAGGAAAGAAGTTCATACTGAAACATGAATAAGCTGAAACTCATTGCCATGGATCTCGATGGAACGGCCCTGCAGGAGGATCATGAATCCTTTACTTCTCAACTGCTTGAGGTTCTGGAGGAAGCACATCAGATGGGGATTTATATCCTTCCGGTAACCGGAAGACCATGGGAGATGCGTCCGGAAGTTCTGAAGCATCGGTATGCCTGGAGCGATCGGATCGTATGTGCTAATGGCGCAGAAGAGCGGGAACTGTCAGATGGAACGATCCGCAGAAGATACCCGCTGAATCCGGCGACGGTCATAGAACTGATCCATCAGAAAGGACCGGAAGATACCTTTGAAGTATTCCGGGATGGACATCAGTATATTTCTGAAGCGGATTACCGGAAAGAAGGATCTGTTCATCCTGGTTTCTGGTTCCACCGCGATCACGTGCTGAGAAAATTCGGCGTGCTGAAAGAAGACCTCGAACAGGAAGTGCAGAGGCTTTCCGATGGGATGCTGAAGGCAAGCTGGTTCTGCTTCGATGAACAGGCATGCATTCATGCAAGAGAAGTTCTATCCAGGATGGATGTTTCAGCTGCGGAAACCGGACATGGATATTTTGAGATCACAAGTCCGGATGCCACAAAGCTGAAAGGCCTGCTGCGCGTGCTGGCAGAGCTGAATGTTTCGCCATCAGAAGCAGCCTACCTCGGTGACAGCGACAATGATCGCTCTGTCTTCGGAAACGTCGGCACCAGCGTGGCCATGGGCAATGCCCCGGATTCTCTGAAACAGGCAGCGGATCTGATTGCCGGCAGGTATGATGAAGATGGTGCTGCAAATATCATTGCAGAAATGATCAAGCCAGACTGATGAAGTCTGGCTTTCTGCTGAATTGAATTATTCTTCCGGGATGGACAGTCTGCCCGGATGAGAGATCATGTAGGAAGCAGTATGAACTGCATATCTGCATGCATGAACCGGATCATTGCTCTGCAGATAGTCATGCACAAAGGCAGCGTTGAAGGTATCTCCGGCTCCCAGCGTGCTCAGCACATGAACGTTTTCCGGAGGAACTTCAGTGATGCTGTCTGCTGTGACGACATATACGGAACCAGGACCGTTTCTTGCGATGACGGTTCGTCTGGAACTGCATAGTCTTTCTGCTGCAGTGATCAGTTCTTTCTCTTCGGCAAGCTGCCCGAATTCTTCGATGCCTGACCCGGTCAAAAGATCTGTCATTGAGATCATCTCTTCATAGGCGGCTCTGCGTTCATCATTCAGACCATAGGTTTCGATGCGCAGGTTCAGATCGAAATAGAGAATGGAATTGGTTTTCTTTTTCAGCCTCTTCAGGAAGGAAAGCACCGCATGCATGGTTTCCGGTTCATTGGTCATCAGCATTCCGCTGGTCACCACGAGATAGTCCTGCATCGGTATCTTCGAAAAGCTTTCGTCATTGAACTGGGGAAGGTGAGAGCCCGGCGGCAGCCAGGGAAAGACGAGACGGTCGCTATGATTCAGCACCGCGATGCAGACGATGGTATGATTTCCCTGATCGATCGACCGGGAAAGATCTGTTCCGCCATTCATCAGTTCCTGGCTGAGCCAGCTGCCAATCGAATCTGTGCATAGATCAGTGACGAAGTGAGGATGGTCCCCGAGCTTGTTCAGCACGGTGCAGCAGTTGCCCATCGTGCCGCCGCCCTGAAGCGTGACATCAGCGGTCTCATCCATAAAAAGAGAAGAACGTAGTTCCAGTGCCTTTCCATATGGAACAATCAGATCTGCATTGAGATCGCCGATGCATAGAATCGGTCTTGTCATTGCTTTGCCGCCTTGCAGAACGCGCGCACCTTTTCCAGATCTTTGCCGACAATCTTTCCGTTTTCAAACCGGCTCGTCTCCGTGCAGGAATCAACGCCCCATGGATGCAGGAAATCTATCGCATCTTTCACATTCTCCGGTCCGAGACCGCCTGCCTCGATGATCGGAATCTTCACCTTTAAAATGATCTCCCGATCGATGTTCCAGTCATGCGTGACGCCGGTTGCTCCGATACCCGGATTATTGTCCGGAATGGAATCGAGAATCAGATAATCGGAATAGGCTGCTTTTTCTTCTGCTTCCGGAATGGAGGAGCGATCCCTGATTCCGATGGCTTCCATCAGTTCTGCCCAGGGGCATTCTTCCTTCATGCGCCGGCGGAAGTCCAGGCTGCTATGATAATCCGCATACAGCTGCAGTACGTCTGCGTGCAGGTAGTTCATCATCTGAAGAATCTGATCCGGATCGGAATCCGTGGAGATCAGAACGCTTCTGCGCACCTTGCCTCGCAAGGTATCGAATATTTCCAGAGCCTGTTCCGGAAGTACTTCGCATGGATATCTTCCATCGAGTTTTCTCGAGACGAGAACGCCGATCTGGTCGGCGCCGGCTTCTGCACAGGCAGCAGCTTCTTCGGCCGTCTCTAAAGAATAGATCTGTACAATCATATAAACTCCTCTAACATGGATTTCTTTCTGTCATCCTATCACGTACTTTCCAGGCTGGTCAGGGCAAGAAAAAGAATGGGTACCCAAGCATATTTAAAGGGAATTTCAAGACTGTTTCTCTGAGTTCTTTTCTTATAGGATCAAAACAGCGGGAAAAGAGATGGGCAATCACATGAACGAGCAGACAGAAACCGGAAATGAGCAGGGTGTCTTCCTGGATTGGGAGAAGGATGACGGAAATCAGGTTCCGCTCACCGAGGAAGAAATCGAAGAAGTGAACAGTGAAATCCGTTTCTGATGCCGGGCAATCATCCGGCGCTTTTTATTTGCAGAACTTGATCGGGAGACCTATTCTGGAATTATGAATGCATATGAAGTAACAGATCTTTCATCTGGAACGTCTGTTCAGTTCCGGCCGGTCATGTATGAAGACTGCATGAATCCGGGAAACTGGAAGACGATTGAAGCAGAGAAGACAGAAGAAAACGGAATCGTGAGATTTCGTTCAGCAGAACATGATCTTCTGATTCCTGAACGGGAACTTGGGAGATATTCGATCCGGGAGTTTCAGATCGAACCAGTGAAGCCGTCCCGTCGGAAGGGCTGCATTCCCTGCACGAACTGCGGGCAGTGCGGCTGGTAATCAGAGCTTGTGGTTTTTCCGGTATCGGGATGGCGTTTCGCCATAGGTATCCCGGAAGTTGCGGATAAAGTGGCTTTTGTCATGAAAGCCGACCTGGCTGGAAATCTGCTCCACGGTCAGGTCCGTGGTCAGCAACAGCCTCTCTGCTTGCAGCAGACGGATGGACTGCAGCTTATGGGAGAAGGTTTCTCCGGTGATCTTCTGAAAGCGGGTGCTGAGATAGCTTGGATTGTATCCGAACTTCTCAGCGACTTCCTGCAGCGTGCAGGTGGGGTAATGATCGCCGATGTATTTCATGATCTTGCCGAAGCGGTTTTCAGCAACCATCGTGGAGTTCTGAAGGAGGAGCTGCTCCGGTCTTTTCCGGTCCAGATAAGTGAGCAGGGCAACCGTGAAGAGACTGACATTCTTTCCCGTATAGGAATCCTCCAGAGAAAGCTCCTGCAAAAGAAAGCGGAACAGGGAAGCGATATCGGCATCACCGGCACTGTGGAAGAACAGATGTTCATCTTCCGGATGAGGAATGGACAGGAAGTCATAGATGATGCGGCAGTCTGAAATCTGTGAATAGAACAGGGGATCCAGACAGGATTTCCGATAATTTACACAATCGAGGGGAGCGGTGGAGACAAAGCTGGAATTCTGTCTGCACAGCATGAGGTCTCCTTTCTCCATTACATATCTTCTTTCGGAAAACAGAAGGGTACATGGTTCAATGGAATGAAGGATTGTGAAGAATGAAGTGGTGCCGCTGGCACTCTTTTTTCTTGTGACTTTTTCCATAAATATTCTGTCTCCTATGATAGCAGAGATACGGCCACTTTCCAGATAAAATCCAGACATTGTTAACAAATGCACATTGCATAAACTCTGTGCTTAGGGAAAGGGAGAAAAGAAATGAAAAAAGCTTTTAAAACTCTTCTGGCTGGCGTAATGGCATTTGCCATGGTCGGATGCAGCAGTTCTTCGGAAACAGCTGAGTCGACTGCCAGTGCAGCATCTTCTGCTTCTTCTGTCAAAGATGGGACGTATACCGCTTCGGCCGAAGGATTCGGAGGAAATGATGTTACGGTCACGATCACGGTAGAAGGCGGCAAGATCACCAATACTACAGTAGATGCTTCTACGCAGTCTGCAGATTACGGACAGAAGGCAGCGGATACGCTGGCTCAGGAAGTAACGGACGGACAGACGTATGACATCGATGTCGCAGCTGGTGCTACGATGACCAGAAATGGTGTATCGGAAGCAGTCAAGGACTGCATGGAACAGGCTGGCTTTGATGTCGATGCATTGGCAGCAAGCAGTACGGCGACTGGTGAAGATGAAACTGTTGATACGGATGTCCTGGTCATCGGTATGGGTGCTTCCGGTTCCACGGCAGCACTGAAGGCAGCCGAGTCCGGAGCTAAGGTTCTCGGCGTTGAAGCAACCCAGACACTCGGCGGCATGGGCAATGCGGCTCAGGGTATGTTCGCAGTTGGTTCTGTGGAACAGAAGGATCGCTATGGCGAAGATGGCGAGACCACGGATGAAGAATACTGGTACAACCACTTCATGGAGTCCACGGACAACCTCGGCAATGCGAAGCTGATCCGCCGCTTCATCTCTGAAGCAAAGAATACGGTCAGCTACATGCTGAATCATGGCGTCGGCTTCTTCCTGTCCAAGACTCCGCAGCAGATTGCGCACTTTGATACAGAAGTTGTCTACCACCGCTGGAACAATGCAGACCCGTTCAAGTATATCGGTGAAGCACTGGATGAGAATGGAGTTGAGATCCGCTATGGTACTACTGCAACAGAACTGATCACGGACAGCGATGGTGCCGTGGTCGGAGCAAAGTGCACAAAGCCGGATGGCGGAACGCTGACAGTCAACGCAAAGTCGGTCATCGTTTCCACTGGTTCCTTCGCAAACAACCCGGAACTCATGAAAGAGACCCTGGGTGAAGAAGTCTATAACAACGCTCTGGTTATGGCCGGTTCCAAGCTGCCTGGCATTGAGATGATGTGGAATGCCGGCGCTGCTAGAGGCGAGCTGCTCACCATGAACCATGGCGTCAACACGAAGAATGTCACAGAGACGGTTTCCGAGCTCACGCTGAACACACCGATTCTCTGGGTCAACGGACGAGGCAAGCGTTTCATGAATGAAGACCTGCTCAAGGATACTGTTGAATTCTCTTCTGCAGTGATTACTCAGGGCGGTGTCGCATATACGATCGTCGATCAGGCTACTGCTGACCGCTGGTGCGACCAGACTCAGGAGAACACAGGTACCTGGATCCATTACTGGGATCAGCACGGGATTGTCGTAGACGGCGAACCGACCATCTACCATGCACCGATGGCGAAGGCGGACTGGGATGCAGGCTTCCAGGCTCTTCAGGAAGCAGGTGAAGGCGGAGTGTTCGATACCATCGAAGAAGTAGCAGACTTCATCGGCTGCGATGCTGCCGATCTGCAGGAAACGATCGACAACTACAATTCCTATGTCAAGAATGGCAAGGATGATGAATTCTTCAAGGATCCGGAAGATCTGGTCTATTCGGTTGAAGAAGGTCCTTACTATGTTACCAAGGGTCATTCCGGAGTGCTCGGTGCACTTGGCGGAGTCAATACTGATGAATATCTCCGTGTTCTCAATGAGCAGAACAAGGTAATTCCGAACCTGTATGCGACTGGCAACAACGTTTCCGGAATCTCTGTCGCTGCATATCAGAACGTCGAAGGTGTAGGTCTTGGCTTCTCGCTGACGTCCGGCAGACTGGCTGGTGCAGCTGCTGCTGAGAATGCAGGCTATACTGCAACGGAAGATACTGCTGAACTCACAGAACTTGGTCAGGAGACCATGGAAACTGCTACTGCCCGCGGCATGGACGGCAATACCGCTCATGGCAGCTCTGACAGCGAAGCATCTGCTTCTCCGGAAGCTTCTGCTGAAGCAAACTGAGTATCTGTTCAGAAAAAAGAACAAAGAAACAGTCCTCCGACAGGATTGCATGCAGAGCATGCGGTTCCTGAAAGGGGGACTGTTTTTCCGTCAATGAGAATCAGAATAACGGTTCAGAGCGTTCTGTAAAGCTCCGTCAGGATCTCTACGCAGGGCTCAATTCCTAATCCGGAAGAACTCAGAGCCAGATCATAATGGCTGCTGTCGCCCCAGGTCATGCCGGCATGGGACTGGTAATACGTCTGGCGGCCGCGGTCTTTCTCACGGAGGTATTTCTCCGGATCCGAAGGAGATTCATGATATTCTTCCAGGACTCTTCTGATCCGGCTGGCCCGGTCTGCAAAGATGAATACTTTCAAGAGATTGGTGCGGTCTTTCAGAATGAAGTCTGCCCCTCTTCCGACGATCACGCATGGCTTTTCGGCAAGCTGGCGGATGACGTCACATTGCGCATTCCATAGGTCATTCTGGATCGTGCGGGAATTGATGCGCTTCGAAGAGAAGGAGAGCACCATCCAGTCGTCGGAGGATTCAGTGCTGTCTTCCACGAAGTCTTTCCGAAGACCTGTTTTCTCAGCGAGTTCTTCGATGATCTTGCTGTCATAGCATGGGATGCCGAGCAGCTCTGCAGTTTTCTGACCGATGATGCGGCCGCCGCTGCCATACTGCCGGCTGATGGTTATGATCTGTTTCATAATCGTCTCCTCTTGTTATTACTATAGTCGATTTCGCTGGTTTTCAGCATATAATTCCCGTATGGAAAACAAGAAAAACTGCTGGAAGAAATGCTTCTATCTGGATCTTGAAAAAGATATGCCCGTGCATCTTTCAATGGAAGATGAGCATCTGTTCTATGAGCTGGAGACGCCGAATCATCATACGGGGAATCTGATTCGCAATCTGGCCCATCTCTGTCATCTGCCGCTAAGTGAGAATGAAGAAGGCATGCTGGTGATCCGCGGTGAAGTGCCGTGCTACATCGATGGGAAGAATGAAGAAGTCTGGATCTTCCGGCTTGGCAATACCAAGGTGGCAAATATCTACCGGGATGGCCGGATTGAGATGAAGGCATCGATCCCGGCTATTTCCAAGACGCTGATGAGCCAGACCAGGGATTACCGGCTCAGTGAAGGAAAGACGATCTTCAAGACGTATATCCGCCGGGAAGTGAAGTTTCACAGCGATCTCCATACGCATATGAATGGCAACCTGATGCCGGACGTCCTGATTGCCATAGGCATCGTGCATCAGATCCGCTACCCGCTCTACTATGTGCGCAAGCTGAATCTGACTGTTTCAGAGAGTCAGCAGGAAATGCTGGAAGCACAGAGAAAGCAGGTTGCCAGACAGTTCATTCATTCTGATCTGAGGGGCAAATATCTTGATCGGAAGATCAATGACAATACGTTCATCAACTTTGCAGACCTCGTGCTGAACAATCTGGAACATGCCGAAGAGAATCTCGTGAAGATCCGCAACTCCCTGGCTGTGATGAAAGACGGCCAGGCAGTATTCACGAACCTCGAGAAGGTATATCTCTACCGCTATGTGTTCTGCAAAGGCAGAGAGAGTGAAGATCAGATCGATCTCCATGATATTGAACACATTCCGGATTCTGAGATCCGTGAAGCAGCAGAGCAGATGCTGATAGATCATCAGAACCCGGAATATGCAGAGAATACGATTTTCCAGGATAAGCTGTTATGGATTGCAAGACAGTATGCGGCTCAGGGCATCACCTATGCTGAAATCAGCGATACGACCCTGGTCAAGGAACATGACTGTCTCAGAATGCTGGCCGAAGTCCATGCAGTCATGCCAGCGGTGACGAGGGAAACCGGTGTGACGCTCCGCTTCCTGGCAGCGATGCGGAGAATTCCGCTGACTATCGTGAAGGATCAGGTTACTCCGGCAGACTATCTTTCCTCGAATCTGAACACCATGAAGGCAGTTTCATATGATCCTTATGTAGCAGGGTGCGACATTGTCGGAGAAGAAATCAATGACATCATTGAGCTCAAGCCGATGTTCCGGGAACTCGTGAAGATTCCGGCCAGAGATCCATCTTTTGTGATTCGGATTCATGCCGGAGAGAATGACAGCCTGAAGGATAATATGTCTCACAGCATTGCCTGCGTGAAGGATTCGCTTGCGCCAGGACAGCCGATGCCGATCATGCGGCTGGGGCATGGATTATATTCCTGCGGTCTGAAGACGAAGAAGGGAAAAGAACTTCTGGAGGATCTTAAAAAGTATCACATCACCCTGGAATTCCAGATCACTTCCAATGTCCGCCTGAACAATCTGAATTCGCTGGCTTCTCATCCGCTTCGTTCGTATCTGAAGGAAGGTATTTCGTGTGTGCAGGGAACGGATGGAGCAGCATTGTACGGAACAAGTCCGATTGATGAGCAGCTGTCGCTGGAGAAACTGCTGGATCTTTCGTACGACGAACTGAAGCAGATGCATGACTCGGAAGCCGCCGTCATTGCTCAGCAGATGAAGTCGTTTGAAGAAAAGAAGATCGCCTTCAGGAAACTGCAGGGATCGCTGAGTCCGGAGGAGACGATTCTCAGAATCATGCAGAATCAGGATCCTGCTTCTTCGATTTCCTGGGGAATGCAGAAGCGGATGGATTCCTATCAGGCTCTGAAGGATCAGATTGAAGACTACCCATGGGACAAGGAACCGGTGGTGGTTGCCGGAGGATCTTTCAATACGCAGAGCCGGATGACGCATGTGACGAAGAAAGGAACGCAGATTCTGGATGCGATCATGGAACGTCTGGATCCGGAGGAAGTGTTCTTCGTGATCGGCCATCAGCTGAAGGGATATGAACGCTACCTGGCAGAGCATAATGCAAAGGGATTCCTGATTTTCGCGGTGGTTCCTTCGATGCTGGATCCTGCAGAGATCCGCCGGCTGAAGAAGGCTGGTGTGTCAATCCGGGTTTCTCCGGAAAGCGAGGATATGGGAATCTACAAAAGCTTCAATTATGAGATCTTTGAGCGCCGTCCTTCGATCGTGATCGGGTTTGATGGAAATTCGGCCGGAGCGAACTTGATCCAGGAGGCCAAGAATGGCAAGGGCAAGGCTTCGATTTTCGTATACAGCGGGTCGAAGGGACTGAAAGAGAAGGCAGAATCTCTGGAGGGATATGTGTCATTCTTTGAGGATGAAAGTGCTGCGGACAATATTCTTATGGCCCTTCAGAAAGGATAGCGATGGAGAAGCAGATGGGAACAGCAGAAGAAGATCGGATTGCATTTCAGATCATCGCATCGGCAGGAACTGCGCGTTCCTGCTTTGTCGAGGCGATGGATCTGGCCGAAGAGGGAAAGATCGAAGCAGCAGAAGAAAAGATCCGGGAAGGAAAAGAAGAATTCCGGAAGGGACATCAGATTCATGCGGAATTGCTGCAGAAGATGGCAGAAGGAACGCTGGGACAGGTAAGCCTGCTGCTGGTGCATGCGGAAGATCAGCTGATGAGTGCGGAAGACTTCAGTATTCTTTCCGAGCGGATCGTTCAGCTGGAACAGCGGCTGCTGAACAAAGACTGAGTTACAGGCAGAAGAAAACCAGAATTTCTTCTGGTCACGCTTCTTTCTTGTCGATGAGCGGGTCTTCGATTCCGTGGGCGAGGGCGTGTTCTTTGATTCTGGCGAAGGTTTCATCGCTCAGATCATGCTCGACCTTGCAGGCATCCTGCACGGCGGTATCCGCATCTACGCCCAGCTGCATGAACATCTGGGTGAGAATGCGATGGCGTTCATAGATGCGGGTGGCAATCTCACGGCCGGGCTTGAGAAGCTTGATGGCGCCGCTGCGTTCCATGGAGATATATCCGTTTTCCCTGAGCTTCTTCATGGCGATCGAAACTGAGGCTTTGGAAAAGCCCTTTTCTTCGGCAATATCAATGGAGTGCACGACTCCTTTGCGTTCCTGGATAATCAGAATGGCTTCCAGGTAATCTTCTGCTGATTCATAGATCTTCATAAGTATCTCCGATTGCTGAACTTATTATAAATCAAAGTTCATGAAATGGAATCCAGATGACCAGTTGTCCGGAAGCTGAAATCTCCTTGCGATGAAAACGCATTCTGCTATGATAGGAAGGCAGGTTAAAGGAGTGGGGGACATGTATAAGGCACTGGTATGCTGCAGAGCAGGAATGGGATCAAGCATGCTGCTGAAAATCAAGGCAGATCAGGTAATCAGAGATAATGGATTCCCGATTTTCACAGAGCATGGCAATCTGGACAATCTGACGTCATTCAACGGGGATCTGGTGATCACGATGGATGATCTGTATCCGGAGCTGCTTGGCAAGGTTCCGTATGTGATCGGCATTCATTCTGTTCTTGACAAGGCAGACATGAAGCAGAAAATCGAGCAGTTCCTGAAGTGGGAACAGGAACAGAAGCACTGACAGACCGTGGAGGTCTGTTTTTCAAAAGGAGAGCATCCGGCCGGAACCATGGTACAATCTGTACATAGCATATAGGTCTTTCAGGAGGATGCTTTTCCTGAATGATTCTGCTGAGGAAGAATTTGCTCATGAAGAAGATTTTGTTATACGGACTCTCCGAGAAAGAAAATCATACTGCCAGGAACATGGCACAGAGTGCCGGGGTTCCTGCTTATGTGATCGGAGATGAAGTCCTGGATGAAAAAGTCGGTGATGTTCTGAAGATTCAGGAAGACCTGAATCCGATTCATGAGCAGATTGAGGAAGAGTTCCTGCTGGCTGATGGTTTTCAGGTATCTGATTTTCTTGGGCTTCTGAAGAACGAGCGGACGGCACAGGCATTGCAGAATGTGATCAAGGTGATCGTCTCAGAAGAAAATCTGGACTGGACGGTCAGAGCACTGTTCTCCCGGGCCGGGCAGCAGGCTGTGATCAATCGGAAAGCAGCGGTTCTTCAGGGAATGATCCAGGCCTGCAATGGACTGGATGTTTCCGGGATGGATGCTCAGGCACAGATGCTGCTGAAAGAACGGCTGAGAAAGTCTGTACTTCTGCTGCGCAGCGGAAACTATGATGCAGATAAGCTTGATCAGGCGGCAAAGGAACTCAGCGAAAGCCTGAAGGGAAGCCGCCGGCTTTACAGCTGATCAGGATGAGGAAAGGTAGTATGGCAGATAAAGAACAGAAACCGATCAGGACAGCAGTGACCAAAGAGAGCCTGATGGCGGCGCTGCAGAGTGTCGGGGTCGGTCCGAATATGATCCTGGAGGTTCATTCGTCGCTTTCTTCGCTTGGCTATGTGGTCGGCGGAGCGCGGACGGTGGTGGATGCGCTCATGGAGCTGAGCGAGCCCGGGGGAACGATTCTGATGGCAACTCAGACTGCAGATAATTCCGATCCTTCCTCCTGGCAGAATCCTCCGGCTGCTCCGGAAACATGGAAGACGATCCGGGAGAATATGCCGGCATATGATCCGGAGGCGACGGATCTCAGCGAGATGGGAGCAGTCGCAGAGAATTTCCGGCATCGGGCAGGCGTGGTGTCTTCCTGCCATCCGAGTGACAGCTATGCGGCATGGGGCAGATATGCAAAGCTGCTGTGCAACCGGCAGAGCATGCATTTTCCGCTGGCGGAGGAATCTCCGGCTGCCAGATTATATGAACTGAAGGGCTATGTTCTTCTGATCGGCGTGGATTTCACGAAGGTGACATGCATGCATCTGGCGGAATACCGTTCGGAATGCCGGCCGATCGTGATCAACTGTGCCTGCGTGCAGGATGGCGGAAAGCGCTACTGGAAGAAGTATCTGAATCTGGATATCGACAGCAGCGATTTCGAGAAAGTCAGAAGCTCGCTCGAAAAGAAAAGCATGATCCGTGAGACCATGCTGGGAGATTGCCATATCCAGCTCTTCCCGGTGAATGCCGCAGTAGATGAAGCGGTGCGATATTTCGAGAAGAACGTGGTTTACGATCTGTATCGCTGAACTTATACGGACCAGTGATGCTGCAGGAATGCGGAAGCGATGTCTTCGGCTGCCTGCAGCATTTCCTTTTCCATCTCTTCTGTGAATCGGTCCGGAACCGGAGCGTCCAGATCGATTTCAGCAATGCATCTGCCGTTCATCAGAATCGGAACGCATAATTCGCTGCGGCTGGCAGAATCGCAGGCAATGTGGCCGGGAAACTCCAGCACATCGCGGATGCGATGAGGCTTCTGGCTTGTATAGCAGGCGCCGCAGACGCCTTTGTCAAATGGAATATGCGTGCATGCAGGCATGCCCTGGAAGGGACCTAGGACGAGTTCTCCGTTTTTCGCAAAATAGAATCCTGCCCAGTTCAGCTGATCATAGTTCTGCATGATGCAGGCGCTGATGTTGGCGAGGCTGGCAATGAGGTCGGGTTCTTCCAGAAATGCCCGGATCTGTTCGTTGATGAGATTCATGCGTTTATTGTACCATGGCTGATCTGACGTGATATAATCGGCTTCGTGAACAGGGGTGCTCTTCAGAGCTGAGAAAAGACCCTTATCACCTGATCTAGGTAACACTAGCGTAGGGAGTTCAGAACTCTTTACGCCTCTACTGCAAAAACGGAGGTGTATTTTTTATGTCAAGCACAGAACGCAGCAGAACCAGAACCATTGCTTATCTCGCTCTTTACATTGCCCTCTACATCGCATTGAAGTATGTGGGAAATCTGATTCCGTTCCTTCAGATGCCGAATGGAGGTTCCATCGAACTTGAGCTGATTGCCGTATTCCTTGCCTCATATCAGCTCGGCTGGAAGAATGGCGTGATCGTGGCGATCCTGGCCTGGCTGCTGACTTTTATCCTCGGGTTCCCGATGTGGTTTGTATCACCGATGCAGACACTCCTGGACTATGTTCTGCCGCTGGTTGTCTGCGGCATGGCTTCTCTGCTATGGCCGTTCCGTTCTCTGAATAAGCCGGCAGCGATCTGCATGGCTGTGATCATCGCGGTGGCGGCATATTTCGGAATCACGAAGAGCTGGAATGGAACTGCTTCTCAGCTGGTCGGCGTGATTGTCGCGATTGCGGCTGGTGCGTTCACTTACTGGTATGTTCAGACCAGAAAGCGGTTTGGCATTGTCATCTCGATGCTGCTGAAATATGTATTCCAGATGCTGTCCGGTGTGTTCTTCTGGTTCCCGGAAGGTTCAGCCGCAGGATCTGCCGAAGCCTGGACTTATTCGATCGGCTATAATCTCTGGTATAACCTGGTGACGATGGTGGTCTGCATCTTCGTGGTGCCGATGATTATCGATCGTCTGGAAAAATCCGGATTCCGCTTTGTGAAATAAGCCTGACGGTGCCCCTCTGCGGGGCACTTTTTCGTAGGCAGGACAGGTACTTTTGCCATTCAGATGCTTTGGAGTAAAATAGTACCGCGGAAAGGAGCATTTTCATGCCGCAGCTGCCGAGTGTCGGGTCAGAAGTATATATACAGAGTTTCAAGCATAATGGAAGCCTGCACCGGACCTGGTGCAAGGGCTTTATCCTGGAAGCGAATGAGAACCGGATTGTTGCTGTAACAAATAAAGCCTGGGTCATTGAGGCGGATGGACGGAAATGGTTCACGAGGGAACCTGCCGTCTGCTTCTTCTGGAGCCATCGCTGGTATAACGTGATTTCCATGATCCGGAAAAACGGAATCTATTATTACTGCAATCTTGCTTCCCCGAGTTTATGGGATGGGGAAGCGATCAAGAATATCGATTATGATCTCGATGTGAAGCTGTACCCCGATAATTCCTACCAGATTCTGGATGAAGGGGAATATGCAATGCATGCGAAGCAGATGAACTATCCCCCGGAGGTCATGCAGATTGTCGAACATGAGATGCAGAAACTGATCGATTCGATGGATAAGGGAGAGGATCCATTCAATCAGGATTGCATCGAGTCTTACTATCATATGTATCAGAAGATGAATCGTCAGTCACTCTGACGATTTTTTTCTGCTTTATATAGATTGGTGACCCAATCACTTATTGAAAAAATGAAAAAAACTAATTGACTAAAGGGAGAGAGGGATGCTATATTCTTTGAGCACGCGGCGAGAGAGCCTGGGGCAAGGATAAATGAGAAAGAAATTTCTCAGAAAGTAATTGACAGGGGCGTGCAGAAGTG
>Ga0256404_1006440_pt1 | contig 19444 bp, 11 predicted proteins | sample RumenRJG_01DNA_FD_185990 | JGI IMG/M metagenome (GOLD analysis project Ga0256404, IMG submission 185990) | Bovine rumen microbial communities from Lethbridge, Alberta, Canada - RJG_01 | ecosystem: Host-associated > Mammals > Digestive system > Stomach > Rumen | place: Canada: Alberta | collected...
GAAAACATCGGAACAGCTGCTACCGAACAGCTGCCGGAAAAAATCGTTGCGCAGCAGAGTTATGCGGTTGACGGTCTGAGTGGCGCAACGCTATCATCCAATGCCGTGAAGAATGCGGTGAAAGATGCCCTGGAATCGGCAGGTGTCGATCCGGAGCGGTTTATTGTTCCCGAAGAACATACAACGGGCCAGAAAATTGAAGATACGGCAGATGTTGTTGTGGTCGGAGGAGGCGGCGCCGGTCTTGCGGCTGCGGTGTCTGCTGTTCAAAGCGGCGCAGAGTCGGTCATCATCGTCGAAAAAACAGATATTCTTGGCGGCGATACCAACGTCAATGGCGGCATCTACAACACACCGGATGAAGATCTGCAGTCAAAGACGGAGATGACGGAAGGCAATAAGCAGCAGGTAGAGGCGGCTCTTGCCGAAACACCGGTCAGTGATGAACACGCTGCACTGCAGGCGAAGGTCAAGGAAGAATACGACGCATATCTTGCCAGCGGAGAGACGGGCATCTTTGATTCGGCAGACTGGTATGCGCTGCAGACCTGGAACGGCGGCGATAAGGTTGCCAATCTGACGCTCGTCGAAAATATGGCTGAAAAGGCATATTCCGGCTATCAGTGGCTGGAGGATCTCGGTGCGACGTTCAAAGATTCGATTTCCCAGGGCCCCGGTTCCCTGTATCCGCGTACGCATGATACGACCACCGGCCTTGGTGCGGAGTTCGTCGATACCTATGCGACGTATCTGCAAAACAACTATGGAGACAACTGGAAAGTCTACTACGGTGTGACGGCTGACGAGCTGATCGTTGATGATAACGGTGCAGTGACCGGCGTTCACGGTACGGATTCTGACGACAATGAGTATACGATCTTGGCTGCCAACGGTGTGGTACTGGCAACGGGCGGCTTCGCCGGCAACGTTGAGATGCGTGTCGAATACTGCCAGGGAGAGAAGTGGCCGGATCTTGGCAGTAACCTTGGCTGCACCGGCGTTGCTTCCGATACAGGTGACGGCATCAATATGGCAAAGGCAATCGGTGCCAACCTGGTTGACATGGATCAGATTCAGCTGCTCCATATGTGCTCGCCAACCAAGGGGACGACCGATGACAACTCGGCAAAGGATAAAGGTGTCGCTTCCATAATCTTCGTAAACAAGGAAGGCAACCGCTTCACGGCGGAAGACGGGCGCCGTGATGATATATGCAAAGCTGCACTCGCCCAGACGGACGGCCTGTTCTATGCGATTGAAAGCTGGGACGGCAATGATGGGCAGACGCTCGATACGCTGGTTACCAATAACGGTGTGACATATACGGATGAAATTGCTCAGGGCAACATGTACATTGGCGATACGCTGGAGGATCTGGCAGCTGCGATCGGCGTGAATCCTGATAATCTGAAGAAGGCAGTGGAAGATTACAATGCCAGTGTAGATGCCGGCGCGACCAGCGATGAATTTGGACGCACAACATTTACGGATAAACTGTTGACAGGACCGTTTATCGCTGTACCGCGGAAGCCGAGTGCACATCATACGATGGGCGGTGTTCAGATTAATACGAATACAGAAGTGCTGGATACGAGCGGAAATGTGATTGAGGGCCTGTATGCGGCCGGTGAGGTTACCGGCGGTATTCACGGTGCCAATCGTCTTGGCGGAAACGCCATCGTTGATACGGTCGTCTATGGCAAGACGGCAGGGGAACAGGCAGCGGCCTATAACCGCGACTGAGTTTCTGTTTACAAAGTAAATATGAATGGAGCTGTCGACCATGATTACGTTGCGGCTCCATTTTCTTTTAGATTTGGTATAATCGTGTGCGAATTTGTGAAAAAGGAGGGGATTATGCGTAAATCGGAAACGATGGATATGGTACACGGACCATTGCTCAAGAATCTGTTTCTCTTCTCCCTTCCATTGATCGCAAGCTATACGCTTCAGATTGCGTTCAACGCAGCCGATACCATAGTTGTTGGAAAGTTCAGTGGCGCTGACGGACTGGCAGCCGTCGGCGCTACGACGCCGCTGGTAAATCTGCTGATTTCTTTGTTTAACGGCATCGCAGTAGGAGCGAATATTGTGATTGCCAATATGATCGGCCGCCAGGATCAGAACAATATCCCGCGGGCGGTTCATACGTCCTACTGGCTTGCGCTTGCCGGGGGCATTCTTCTGACGGCGCTGGGCTTTTTTTTGAGCGAACCGATGCTCGCAGCGATTTCAACTCCGGCCGATATCATTGACCAGAGCGTACTGTATATGCGCATTTATTTTGCCGGCTCACTGCCGCTGCTGATCTATGATTTCGGTTCGGCAATTCTGCGCTCCAAAGGTGACACCGTCAGGCCGACCGTCTATCTGACGGTAGCCGGTATCCTGAATATCATTCTGAATCTGTACACCGTCATTGTGCTGAAGATGGGCGTTTCCGGCGTAGCGATTGCGACGGTGATTTCAGAGATCGTTTCCGCCGTTCTTGTTACGGTGTCTCTGATGCGCCAATCTGATGCGACCAGACTGGAATGGCGTCAGATTCGTTTGGACCGTCACATCTTCTCCAAAATTATGCGGGTTGGAATTCCTGCCGGTATTCAGAACATGATGTGGTCCGTTTCCAATATTGCGGTGCAGCAGGCCATGAATACATTCGGCTCCATCGTCGTTGCCGGAAACAGCGCGGCTTTGAATTTGGAAGGCTTTGTCTATGTCTCGATGAACGCGTTTACGGATGCCTGCATTACCTTTACATCACAGGCGGCCGGCGCGCAGGATACGCATCAGGTCCGGCGGGTGATGCGGGTAACACTGATCCTGATGACCATAGCCTCGGCGTCGATGGGCATTCTTCTGACCGTATTCGGCAATTCGCTGCTTTTGCTGTATACCAATGACCCGGATGTCATTGTTGCAGGCATGGTCCGGATGCGCTATGTCGTTCTGTGGCTGTGGATTAATGCCGTACTGGATATTCCCGCAGCTTCCATGCGCGGCATGGACTACAGCAGCACACCTACAGTTGTGATGATGCTTGGCATCGTTGTCGTTCGTTTGATCTATATTGCAACGTTCTGGCGTGCGCATCCGACTCTGGAAATGCTGTATTTCTGCTTCCCGCTGTCGTGGGTGATTACAACGATTGCCATGTTTCTCTTCTGGAAGCGAAGCTATGATCATTTCTGCAGAACTTATGGAAAACCGATAAAATATGAAGGATGAGTGAACTTGAACTCTCCCGTATTAATGAGACAAGCTATCTGAATGCGGATAATGCCAGCCGGTATCGGGCTATTATGCGCGTCTTTTTCCATGCGGATGAGCGCATGCGGAACTCGCTGTATCAGGAAGAAGTCTTAGGACTGCTCAGGGATGAGTTTCCTTTCTATCAGGATCTGGATCCGTCGCTTCTGAAGCAGGATCTGGCGCAGCTGGTGACGTGGGGCAATCTGGAAGCGGTACAGGACCCGAAACATGTCTATACCATTGCGGAGTATAAGAATAAGCGTTTTCGCTATTCCATTACCCCGGCTGCGGTGGAAGTTGAACGCATGGTATGGAGGCTGGAAAATCTGCAGCTGCAGTCCTCATCCCTGTCTTCCAACTATTTTCTCCGTTTGGAGAATCAGCTGAAGGATATGGATAAGATCCCATCCATGAATGAAACGAAAGTCAATGACTGGTGGAAACTGCTGATGGGAGACTTTCGCAGCATGTACGATAACTATCGTGACTATCTTCGCGAATTTTATTCCGGTAGTGGTGAAAAGATACTGAAAAGTGTTGAGTTTGTTATTCATAAGGATCGTTTCGTCGCTTATTTAAGGGATTTTATTCTGCAGCTTCAACAGCATACGGACCGGATTGCCGCCCTGCTGCGCCGGGTGGATGAGGCTCAGAAGAAGACAATGCTGGAGCGAATCGTGCAGTGTCAATTGAACATTCCGCATCTGCAGACTTCCCAGAATGATTCATATGAAAATGATCTGCGTGCCCAGGTCTTTGCCAGCTGGGACAGTCTTGAGCACTGGTTTCTTGAAAAAAACGGGCAGCCAAGTGAAAGCCTGCGAATTCTTAATGTGACCAATGACATCATTGAAAAGATCATTCAGAACGCAGCTTTGATTGTCCAGCTTCAAAATCACAGACTTTCCCGGCAGAGTGAATACGCCCGCTGGATTGATCTGTTTGATCATTGTGCCTCACTGGAGGATGCGCATTGCCTTTCTGCGTTTCTGTTTGGGGCTAAAGAAACCCGCCATTTTGCGACGAACGATGATCGCAGCACCGATTCGATCAATGTCTCAACCAAAGAAGAGGAGCCGTTTGTATACCTTCTTTCTTCGCATTCACGCACAAATAAAATTCGCAGTGAGCGTGGCGTTTATACGGAAAACCGTCTATTCCAGCAGCAGCGGCGGGAAGAATACCTGATCCGTATGCAGAAAAACCGCGAGGAGATTCATCAATATATTCATGACCACAGGCTGGTGATCTCTGAGATTGGGGATGTCATTTCAACGGATCTTCGGCAGATGATCCTAGGCTGGATTACCAATGCCAATATGTCAGCGGAAAAGCGCAGCCATACCGAATATGGTCAGCGTTACCGTCTGCTGCGCGAAGAAGGGGAGTGCATCCTACATTGTGAGGATGGAGATCTCACCATGCCGCGCTATATCCTTGTCTTTGAGGGGGACGAATGAACAGTCTGCAAGTGCTTTTGGAAAAAGAATGGGTATGTAAAAGCGATGATCGTGATCTTTACTATGCGATTCGTCAGGATGTGCCTTCTCTGCAGAAATTTGTGGCGGAATATCCCGGCTGGCGCCTGGTTGTTAATGAACGCCTGATCCGGCTGGAAAAAGTGCCTGCCCATGCACAATCGTTCATGGGTATCAAGGAGTTTACGGATATTCGTGACTATGAGATGTTCTGCGTTCTGCTAATCTTTCTGGAAGAACAGGAGGAAGGTGATCCCTTTCTGTTGTCGGATTTGACGGATCGCATTCAGGCGCAATTGAAACCATGGCTGCAGATCGACTGGACCATCTTTTCCAATCGTCGAAGTTTGATACGGGTGATGCAGTATGCAGAAAAGATATCCCTTGTCATTCTGCATGAAGGCAATCTGGATTCCGTTTCAGGCAGCACAAGATTTGAGGTATTGTACGAAAATACTGGTTTGTCACGTTATTTTGCGTTGTCGTATCCCTATGATACCTCTGCCTGTAAGACAGCACAGGATTTTGAAACTCTGGCAGCGGAAGATGTCAATCTGGACCGGGGCAGGATGCGGGTCAATCGGGTTTACCGTCAACTGTTGTTATCACCGGCAATGTACTGGCGTACAGCGGATGATCCGGATGCTCTGTATCTGCGCAATCAGCGCCGGTTTGTCAGCGGCTATCTGAAGGAGGCTGTAGGAGCGCGGCTCGATGTACATCGCAATGCGGCCTTTCTCGTTTTTCAGGAAGATGCGTCCTCGTTTGGACGTGAATTTCCGGATATGTCAACCCTGTCGGAGATCGTTCTGCTTGTTTGTGCCTGGCTGCGCAGGGAGATTTCAATTGTGGAGACAGACGGGACGACGCTGATCAGCCGTCAGGATTTTCAGCAGGTGGTTCAGGATATCCGTAAACAATACGGGGGAGCCTGGAGTAAAGAGTACCGGGAGATGGATTGTTCTTTGCTTGTGAGCCGGCTTGTTTCCTGCATGCAGGGATGGATGATGGCAGGCGTGGAAGGTGAATCGATCCGGTTCTATCCTGCGGTTTGGAAATTTGTTGGAACCTATCCGGAAGATGCGCGGACTCAGCTGCTGCCGCCGGAATCGGCGAAGAAGAAGCGTAACGAAGTGAAGCAGACGGCATTGTTCTAAGGAGACAGAGGCTATGGAAAAGTATGATAACCGATGGAAAATGAATCGCATGGGCTTCGTGAACTTCTGGCTCTATAAGAATCAGGAGTTTCCGCTGGACCATGGCCATATTCTTCTAAGAGGCCAGAATGGCTCCGGAAAATCAATAACGACGCAAAGCTTCATTCCTTTTATCCTGGATGGTGATCGTACACCGAGCCGCCTTGATCCGTTTGGATCCGATGCCCGCCGCATGGAATACTACTTTCTTGGTGACGGACATGATGGCAGGGAAGATGAAACGGGATATCTGTACCTTGAATTCGTCAAAGAAGATACGAAGGAGTATCGAACCATCGGGATAGGACAAAGGGCAAAGAAAGGGAATTCAACCCTGGGTTTCTGGGGCTTTGTATTAATGGACGGCCGCCGGATCGGAAGGGATTGTTCTCTTTGCCGCCGCATCAGCAATGATGCCTTCCGCCCTTTGACTAAGTTAGAGTGTAGGGATCTTATCGGAACCAATAATTTTTTTACGGAATCTCAGGGCGATTATAAAGCGGCTGTAAACAAGTATTTGTTTGGCTTTGAACGCATGGAACAGTTTGAACAGTTTATCCGTCTGCTGATCAAGGTTCGGGCACCAAAGCTTTCAAAAGAATTTAAACCATCCAGGGTTTATGAAATTCTGAATGACTCTTTGCAAACTCTGAGTAATGACGATACCTCTGCCATGGTGAATGCCATGGAAAAGATGGATGAAATTGAAACGCGGCTGGAACAGTTGAAGAATACAAAGATGCATCTGCGTTCTATCCTGGATGAATATGAGCGTTATAACCGCTGGGTTGCGGCGCGGAAAGCGGAAGCTTACTGGCAAAGTGAAAAAGAATATTCTGAGCAGGCGCTTCGCTGGCAGAACCTGGAGAAGGATACAAAGGAAAGTGAGAGCCAGTTAGAAGATAATAAGGAACAACTGCATTTGCTTGAGCTGGAAATTCAGAAGCTCGAAGATCAGGAACTGCTGTTTCACAACAGCGGCTTGGAGGATCAGGTTAAACAGCGTGAAAGCCTGGAAAAAGATCAAACGGATAAGCTCTCGCAGACAGCTGGTAAAAAAGCCAGAATTGAAAAGCTGATCAGTGCCATTCATGAAATCGACGTGGATCTTCATGCAAAAGAAGAGGAGAGTGTCTATAATCGCCGCGGGCTGAATCGTCTTTTTGCGTCCATGGGAGAGTTGAATCAGGATCTTTGCTTTTCGGATCACAGCCAGTATAAAACGGCACTGGATCAGGAAAATGAAGAAGGAAAAACATTGATCCGTCTGCTCAATCAAAAACTTCGTGATCTGGAAAAAGCTTTGGATGCGATTGAACAGAAGCTAGAGTCAGTTCAAAAGGCAGTACAGGAAGCCGATGCGGCAGAAGAGGCATTGGAAGCCAGCCGGAAAAAACTGGAGACATGCACGAAAGAAGTTGAAGCAAAGCAGACAGCGGTGGAGGATTTGCGCGAGCAGATCATCAGCCAATGGTATCAGGCAGCACCCGCCTGCAAAGAACTGCAGATTACGGATGCACATCTGCAGAATATCTGTGCCCTGGCTCGTCAGTATAGTCTGGAAAGCGCCTATTCCTATACGCAGCAGGTGAATGCGATTGGTCAGGCGAACGAGTCGCGACTGAATGTTCTTAAAAGCCGGAAGGACGATGAAATTAACCGGCAGAAAGAAATCCTGAATCAGTTAAATGATGAACTGCGTCTGCTGCAGATGGAAAAAGAAGCGGTACCGGCGCGCAGCGAGATGGCGACCGCCTGCCGCAGGGAACTGGCACAGGCAGGGATAGAGGCAATCCCTTTGTATGAAGCAATCGGGTTTTCGGATCTGAGTGAGAAACGTGAAGTGCAGCTGGAACAGCAGCTGGCGGCGGCAGGAATGCTGGATGCGCTGATCCTTTCGGATCGTGACGAGAACAAAGCCGAAGGGATATTGAGACAATATCCGGACCTGTTTCTAAAAGCAGGAAAGAAAGCGAAAAATCCAGGGCTATTTACAGTGTCAGAGAGCTCTATGTCTGGTGCTTTGAAGGAGACGGTAGAAAGCATTCTTCAAAGCATTGGCGAGGATGACGGCCAATTCATTCTGCGAGAGGATGGATATTTTCAAAACGGTCTGTTATGCGGCTGGGTTCACCCGCAAGAAGGGGATGAAGTAAGGTTTATTGGTGCTGAAATGCGCCGCCGCACACATGCACGAAAGATCGAAGAAAAGAACAATGAAATCCTGGAGGCGAACCGTGTGCTTCATGAACTTCAGCAGGAAAAGCGGCAGCTGGAGGAGAGAAGCACCGTTTTGCAGGAAGAAATCTCTCATCTTCCTAGCGATGGGCAGCTTCATACGAATCTGGACCAATTGAGGCTGCTGGAAGAAAAGGAAACAGCGGTGCGGGATGAGTTTCAGCGGGCAGAGATGCTGCGGAATCAAACGAAGGATGCGGCGCTGAATCTGCGCCATGAGGCCGATCTTTCAATGCGCCCTTATCCCTATGCCCATTCACTGGATGCGTATCGGGATGTGATTGGAAAGCTGGGGTCTTATCAGGATGCAGCACAATCATTCAGCGATGCGTACATGGATCAGCTTCGGCTGAATGAACAGTATGCGTTGCGAAAGGCACAGCAGGACGATAAAGAGGATGAAAAAACGCAGCTGGAACTTGAGCTGCGCCAGCTGGATGGAGAGACGGAACGGATCAGGGCAAGAATTGAAGCGATCAATCAGATTCTGAATCTTCCGGAAAATCAGAAACTTGTTGCAGAAATTGATTCGATCCGCAAGCAGTGTGATGTGGATAAGAAACAAAAAGAGCAGCTTCTGGGTGAAGCTGGAAAGCTGCAGGAGCGTGTGGTTCAAAATAAAGAACAGCTTGAGGAGCGAAGCAAACAGGTTGAGGAAGCGAAAAAGAAACAGGAGATTGCCAGCGCCTATTATCTGGAAGAGATGCGCCTGAACTTTGTGCACGACTGTTCACAGATGGAAGATCCGGCAGTTATCCAACTGGCGGAAAGTGTAATAAACTCCGTTCCTCCTGCGGATCGTACACGTGAAGTCAGTGAAGCGGTCAGCCGTCTCAACAACGTGTTCCAGAAGCACAGCGTTCAGATGCCTGAGACGAATATTCAGATGGACAGTATTCTGGATGAATCCCAGCGGCCGGATCTGCTGCGCAGACGCTCTGTGATCCGGGCAGCTGCCGGAGTGCAGCGAATTGATTTGATAGCCTTCGATCAGGAGATTCAATCGAGTATTGATACGACGGAACAGCTCATTCAGCAGGAGGACCGCAAGCTGTTTGAAAATATTCTGAGTGATACGCTGTGCCGGAAACTGATGATGCGCATTTCCGAAAGCAAACGCTGGATCTGTGATATGTCGAAGCTGATGAAGGAAATGGATTCGTCGATGGGATTGAACTTTTCGCTACACTGGGTGCCAAAAGCTGCCGAAGAAGAAGGTCAGCTGTCAACGGATGCGCTGGAGCGGATTCTGGGCAGAGATACTGCTTTGCTCAGTATGGACGATAAGCGGAAGGTTGCTGAGCATTTCCGCAAAGATATTCAGGCGCGTCGGCAGAAGGCCTTGGATGACGGCCAGATTCTGAATTATCAGCAGATGGTTCAGGAGGCATTGGATTATCGGGACTGGTTTGAATTCAGAATGTATTACCAGCGTACAAACGAAAATACGAAGGAATTGACCGATCGCGCGTTCAATACATTTTCCGGCGGTGAGAAAGGAATGGCGATGTATGTACCTTTGTTTGCAGCGGTCAATGCGCAGTATCTGAAGGCCCAAAAGAAAGATCATCCGCGTTTGATTGCGCTTGATGAAGCGTTTGCCGGTGTCGATGAAAAGAACATCAACAGTATGTTCCGGCTGGTTGCGGATCTTGATTTTGATTACATTATGAATTCGCAGGCTCTTTGGGGATGTTACGGATCGGTGAAGACGCTTCGGATTGCGGAACTGCTGCGGCCGGAGAATGCAGATTTCATAACGGTCATTTTCTATCACTGGAATGGAAAGGAACGCGTACTGGATGAAGGCGAATGATGCGGCCGAATATTTTCGCAGCAGCCCGGGATTTCAGCGTGCGTTCCATCTGATGCGAATGAAATGGCGCTCGTATGGACGCTGTGCCGGAAGGGTTGAAATCAAGGACCCGGGTGAGATGGAACGGGATGCGCTTGGAAGGTATTTTAGCCGTGACTTTTCCGAAGGGCCGATTGCATTTTCGCTGGCTGAATTTGCCCGTGCACTTGCGGAAACCAGGTTTGGCTCTCTCGATCTGTACGATGTGCTTTGCGCATACTTTAATGAGGATATTACGTCAAAGCAGCAGGATGCGGATGCCGAAGAACACCGGTTACAAAAGCGGCTGGAAAACCTGCAGGAAAGGGTTAAGGGGCAGACCGGTGATGGTTTTGCACGAAAATGGGTGGGCTCCTTTACCATGCGGCAATATCGCTCCTTACTTCATGGCGGGATGTTTTCGACGGAAGATATGGCGGATGGCGCGGTTTTGGCATGTGCCAAAGCTTTCAGCTGCCTTGAACATGCGCCTGGGCCAATGCGTCTTTCCGTATTGGCAATGGAAGTCATGGGTGATCCCCATGGTCTGGATCAAAGAACGGGTTCCGGTTCTCTATTTCTGAAGGCACTGCAGGCAAAGGAAGAGGAAAACGGAAGCCTGAGCGGGGAAGAAGTTTTGGATCTGTATATACGTAATCAGATCCGGCCGGATGCGATTTCCAGTTTTACGGTGCTGCAGGGAATGCATATGTATGGGGAGAGTGGTCTTCATCCAGCCTATGAAGGTTATCTTGCATGCAGAGAATACTATCTTGTTTCTCTTTCGCAATTGCAGAGTATTATTGCTATTCGGCCTGTTCATGTTCCGGTATTTATTCTTGAAAATCAGATGGTTTATTCCGAGCTTTGCATGCACTTTCCGGACGCGTCCATGATCTGCACTTCGGGGCAGATGAAGACGGCTTCGCTGCTGGTAATCGATATGCTGGCGAAGGCCAATGTGGAAATGTATTATTCTTCTGATCTTGATCCGGAAGGGATCCGGATGGCGGACCGCCTGTGCCAACGACATCCGGACTGTATCCGCCCATGGCGGATGACGCCGCAGGATTATGAGCTTTGTAAATCCAGCCAGGCATTATCCCAGGCAAGGCTGAAGGAATTGGAACATGTTATGACGCCGCAGTTGCAGGCTGCGTCCAGTTGTCTGAAAAAAGACCAGCTGGCGGGTTATCAGGAGAAACTGATTCCGTTGATGCTTGAGGATATTGGAAATCTGACATCCTTGAAGGAAAATGGAGAAAAGAAATGATAGAAACTGGAAATACCGATCTTTGCAGGGCCAGACAATTGTTGGAACTGGATGATGCCCGCTGTGTCTTTGTTCTGGACAATCAGATCATTGAACGGAATGAGCGCGGGGTAATTGCCCTGCTGGACCTTCTGGATGAGAGAAAATCGCTTGCGGGTTTTGCGGCTGCGGATAAAGTTGTGGGTAAGGCGGCAGCTTCCTTATATGTGCTGCTTGGCGTGACTTCTGTTTATGGCGAAACCATGAGTAAGGCAGGAAAAACGATGCTTGAAAGCCATGGAATCGAATGTTGCTGCAGTGAGCTGGTAGAGCAGATGATGAATCGTGATCGTACCGGGATTTGTCCTATGGAAGCGGCGGTTTCTCAATTGGATGATGTTAGGAAAGCACCGAAGCTGCTGAAGGCGGCGATTGAGAAAATGCGGAAGTGAAACAAAAAGGATTTTGAATTCCAGGCCGTTGCATTTCCTGGGTAATGAAAAAGGATATTTTATTGGAGATAATACGATATGGCAGATCATGAATTACGTATATTTGAAGGTTTTCAAAAAGGCGTAAATCTTGGCGGATGGATTTCGCAGTTCGACCGGTATGATGAGAATCATTTTGCGTCCTTTATTACCGAGAAAGATATTCGTCAGATAGCATCGCTTGGCTTTGATCATGTACGGGTGCCGGTGGATTATAACGTTCTGGAAGATGAAGAGGGAAACCTGAGGGAAGGCGGATTTCAGTATTTGGAAAACTGCCGCCAGTGGTGCGAAACCTGCGGCCTGAATATGCTGATTGATCTTCATGAATGCTATGGGTATTCGTTTGATCCGTTGAAAAAAGGGATGGACCGCAAGAAGTTTTTCTATGATGCAGCGCTGCAGGAACGTTTCTTTCATCTTTGGGATGAAATTGCACGCCGCTTTGCACCATGGCCACATCAGGTTGCCTTTGAGCCTTTGAATGAAGTTGTTTTGGAAGAAGTGGCAGACGCATGGAATGAGGTGGCATCCAAGTATATTCGCAGGATTCGCAAAATTGCTCCGGAAAGCTGGATTGTTGTTGGAGGAGTTCGCTATAACAATGTGCTGAGTGTTCCATTGCTTCAGCTGCCCCTGGACGAGCATATTGTTTATAACTTTCATTGCTATGAACCGATGATTTTTACGCACCAGGGCGCCTACTGGATGGAAGGTATGCCCTTAGATTTCCGGATTGGCTATCCGCGCACCCTCCGGGAATATAAAGAAGAAGCAGGCAGGCTGAAAGCGGATCTTGCGGGAGCGATCTATAAAGATGGTATCCGTGATATCGGAGATGGCTTTTTTGATGACATTTTTGCCCCGGCGATTGCCAAGGCTGAAAACGACGGTGTACCGTTGTATTGTGGTGAGTATGGTGTGATTGATCTGGCAGCGAATGCAGATAAGCTGCGGTGGCTTCAGGATATTCATTCTGCGTTCAGAAGAAACCATATAGGCCATGCACTATGGAATTATAAGGAAAAGGATTTTGGCTTCCAGGATGAACGGTTTGAAGAAATCCGGGATGACTTTATCAAAATCATCTGAAAATACCGCGGATCAATGTCAATAGGCATTCGGTCCGCGGTTTTTCGATTCTCTTCTGTATTTGTTGTTCTTTGTTTGCCTTAAAGAGTGTCAAGGTCATCTTCAATTGCACTGCTCTTGGCATAGGCTGAGCTGCGCGCTTCGAAGAAATCTGTCTTTACCTGATTAGCATCGGCGTACTGGGATACCCAGCGCATGGATTCTGGTTCCTGTTCCAGACCCGGATACAGTGGATCGAAGCCGATGGACTTCAAACGAATATTGCCAAGATAACGGATATAATCCTCAACCATAGTGTGATTGAGGCCAGGGATTTTGTCATCAATGACGTAGGTTCCCCATTCGATTTCCTGACGAACACCTTCATCAATCATGGCATAGATCATCTTCCGGTTTTCTTCGGTAAAAAGCTCCGGCTCTTCTTCCTGCAGAATTTGAAGAATTTCTCTAAACAGCCACAGATGGGTGTTTTCATCACGGTTGATATAACGGATTTCCTGCACGGAACCGGGCATTTTTCCGTTTCTTCCAAGATTATAGAAAAACATGAATCCGGAATAGAAATAAATACCCTCCAAAATAAAGTTCGCTACGCACACACGGAGAAAAGACCGTTTATCCTGGTGCTCAACGAATTCGTTATAAAGGCTGCCAATGAAGGTGTTGCGCTTCAGAAGATGGGGATCTTCCTTCCATTGATAGAGAATACTGTCACGCTCCAATGGGGAGCAGATGGTATCCAGCATATAGCTGTACGACTGGCTGTGGATACATTCCTGGAACGTTTGAATGGACAGGCAGAGGTTAACTTCATTTGCCGTAACATACTGGCTGATGTTGGGAAGGTTAGCGGACTGCAGCGAATCCAGATAGACGAGGAAACTTAAAATCTTGTCATAGGCTGTGCGCTCTGCCGGCAGCAGATTCGGATAATCGGACTTATCCTGATCCAGGTTGATCTCCTCCGGAATCCAGAAGTTGTTCATGGCATTGCGGTACCAGGCGCTGACCCATGGATACTTCAGATTGTTAAAGTCATTGATATTGGTGGTGTTGAAGTTCAGAAGTCTGCGGTTGCGTACATCCGTGTCTCCTTCCGGATTAAACAGCGGCTTGCGATGGATGGATTGTTCCATATTCTTCTCCTTTATGCTGAGCAGCTTTCGCATTCTTCCGGATCCAGCGATCGCGAACGTACATAGTAGATCGTCTTGACGCCAAGCTCATCGGCGAGAATATAAAGATTCAGAAGCTGACTCATTTTGAATTCATTGGTGATCCATAAATTGAAACTCTGCGCCTGATCGATATGGCGCTGACGTACAGCAGCAGCCTTCACGGACCAAGTCTGGTCAATGGAATGGGCATTCTTGTAATACCACCAGGTTGCAGGGGAAAGATCCGGTGCCACGCGGGGAAGAATTGATCCCTTCTTTTCCTCCAGATAATAACGGTTCATTACCGGATCGAGGCCGGCGGTTGTACCTGCAAGAATGGATGTGGAGCTTGTCGGAGCGTCAGCGATGACATAGGCGTTGCGCATTCCGGATTTTTGTACTTCTTCCTTCAACTGCTGCCAGCGCTGGCTGGTGTAGCCGCGGCGTTGGAAGAAGAGGCCGTTTTCCCATTCAGAACCATGGAAGAGAGAATAGCTCCCGCGTTCTTTTGCAAGGGCATTGGAGGCTTTGACTGCCGCATAGGATATGTTTTCAAATACCTGATCGGCAAGCTTCAGATGCTCTTCCGATTCCCATTTTACATGGTGTTTTGCAAGCATGTGATGATAACCGGAAACACCAAGTCCGATGGAACGGTACGTCTGGTTGGTTTTTTGTGCGGCGGGAACAGGATAGAAGTTGAGATCAATGACATTATCCAGTGCCCGTACAGCATCACTGGTAATCGCTTCCAGTTCCGCTGGATCGTCGACGTTGATATTCCCAAGACACAGGGAGGCCAGGTTGCATACGACATAGCTGCCGGGTTTGCGTACCGTGACAATGACATCGTCACCATCCTGATTTTGGATGGTCTGGGAAACAAAGGTCGTTTCACTCATGTTCTGGGCAATTTCGGTGCAAAGGTTGGAACAGTAGATCATGCCCGCATGTTTATTCGGGTTGGCTGCGTTCACGGCATCGCGGAAGAAGGCAAACGGCGTTCCCGTTTCGACAGCCGAGCGGAGAATGAGACGTACGATTTCTTTGAGCGGGACGGTGCGCTTGCGGATGCGGCTGTCATGGACACAGTCGAGATATTTTTCTTCCCAGTCTTTTCCCCAGCTGTCTTCCAGCGCATATCCTTTCTTGACCAGAACTTCATGGGGATCAAGAAGATACCAGTTCTGGTTCAGGTTTTCCTTCGCCATGCGCCAGAATAAATCCGGATAACAGACGGCAGGGAACAGATCGTGGGCTTTCATCCGGTCATCCCCGTTGTTTGTGCGCAATTGCAGGAACTCGGGAAGGTCCATATGCCACGCATCCAGATAGACGGCTGCTGCACCCTGGCGAACGCCCAGCTGATCGACGGCAACGGCAGTGTCATTGATGACCCGGATCCAGCGGATGACACCGCCGGCTGCTCCTTCAAAACCGCGGATACTGCTGCCGCGGGCACGCACTTTGCCCAGATACATTCCCATGCCCCCGCCAAACTTTGATACTTCCGCAAAGTTGGAAATGGAGGTATAGATGCCATCCAGAGAATCAGGAACCGTATCAATAAAACAGCTGCTGAGCTGGTGATAAGGCTTGCGGGCATTTGCCAGGGTAGGGGTTGCCATCGTAACTTTCTGCAGGCTGAGCATATCATAAAAGCGGCGTACGATCGTCAGTCTGTTTTCCTTCTCTTTCATTCCCAGGTGCATGGCGACGCCCATAAAGAGTTCCTGGGGAGATTCCATAGCCACGTGAGAGCGGGTATGAATCACATAACGCGATAACAGAAGGTCCAATCCTGCCCAGGTGAACAATTTGTCACGGGTATCATCGATGCTTTGGGCAAGCGATTCGATCTCGGCAGGGGAATAGTTCTCCAGAATATAGGATCCGTAATAGCCTTCCTGTGTAAACCAGACCAGTTTGTCATAAAAGCTGCGGATGCCCAGCTTCTCTTCTTCCTGTTTCAGCTTTTTATGAAACTGATAGGAAAGCAGACGGCCGGCGGCTTTCTCCCATTCGGGCTCTTCCTTGGTTGTGAGCTCTTCGGCGCTGCGGATCAATACGTCCATGCGTGCATCGTTGGAGAGCGCCTCTTTGTCCATGGACTGAAACTTCATCATCAGCCTTTCAAGGTCGCAGCTGCTGAGTTCTTTCTGAATCTCTTCCAGCAGCGGATTCAGTCCGGGATCCTGCAGGAGGTCGGAAAGCGCCTTGCGAATGTTTCTTGCGCGGGTGCGCTGCTGGCGATAGAGAATATAGGCTTTGGCAACATCGTAGCAGCCTTCCTTCATCAGGCTTTTCTCTACAGCATTCTGTATATCTTCAACGGATGCGGCGCGCTCATTTTTGAATTCGGCTTCAACGGATTGAACAATGCGGTCTAAAAGCTGTTCATCCCATGGCTGTTTTACTTCATTAAATGCTTTCTGAACGGCGGCCTTAATCTTCTGCGGCTCGTATGCCGTTTCACTTCCATTTCGTTTGATTACTCGTTCCATAAAATTCTCCATTAAAGCAACAATACTTGAAGATGCTTGGCTTGGTCAATCAAGATGACCATAGATGGGAAAAAGAAAAAGGAAAAAGCGGATAGAAAGCATAGTTCCTCAGGCAAAAGAATGAAACTATTTTGAAAAAAAGCCGTAGAGGCTTGAAAAATGACTGTCGGTCATGAATAGTAAGAAAAAAAACAGGAGGATACATGAAGGGAAGCTGTTATTTTCATGAGAACGAAGTGATTCTCGATTATTCAGCAGAGTTTATAGAAACTTCGACGCAACTGGTGAATTCAGACTTTTTTAATACATTTCTGGATCAGTATCTGAATCATCTGGAAACCTCCCGCCGAGACTTGCATGATTTTCTCTATGCTGGCGGCCGGACGCGGTTTCAGGTGCGCGAAGACCTGAAAAATTCAATCAAGCTGCTGATGTTTATGAATATGGACCGGGGCAACATGCGTTATATCCAGTTTCCGGATCAATTTCTTGAGGTGGTGAGTGATATTTACCGTTGGTGGCGCAGTTTGCAGCGATATTCTATCTTCTATTCGCAGAATTCGGACAGCTATCAGACCAATGCGTTTATGAACGTTGATACGCAGATCAATGCCATTGCCCGGGAACTGTATCGCACGCTGGAGCGCAATATTACAGGTGTTGCGGACAATATGTACCGGCAGCTGCAGGCTGGTACCAACGCCTCTTTACTCCTGAAGCATTATGATTGGGACTGTCCGGCCGCATATGCGAAACTGCGTGACGTTGCCTTTGTGCATACAATCATGGTGCGTACACCTTTAATTATTGAGACAAAATCAAATAAGAGAACCAATGTGTTCAAGGATCATACGCATCATCCGATGGAGGATTTTGCCGGGGATCCAAAGGACTGGGTATGCTATCCGGCATGGGTTGGTGAGTCATTGATTTATACCTACTTTTATCAGGACTATATGAGTTCCTGCGTTGCCTCGTCCGGTCTGTTTCAACTGGCTCGTGAGGAAGATTGTCATCGTAAACCGGATGCGATACTTCTGTTCGGAAATCCGGATGGAACGAAGGATACGGTGTTCTGGAAGGATAAGGAGACTGGTATATGGATAGGGAAAACATCAGCTTCGGAAGAAATAGATTACTTTGGTTATGCAAAAAAATCAATCTTGACGCTGAATAACCTTGTCATGATGGAACGAGGATGGCTGCCGATTCATGGCTCGATGGTCAATTTGTATCTTAAGGATGGACGGAAGAAAACCTTGATGTTTATGGGTGATTCCGGTGCTGGAAAGTCAGAGACGCTCGAAGCACTGAGTTCTCTTGCGTCGGATCTGATCGATCATCAGGAGACGGTGTTTGATGATATGGGCAGTATTCATATCAATGCGGAAGGAAAACTGGTGGCAGAAGGAACGGAAATCGGTGCCTTCGTGCGCCTGGATGATCTGGATCAGGCAACGGCATACAAAGAACTGGATCGTTCCATCTTCTTTAATCCGGATAAGAAAAACGCGCGGGTTGTAATGCCGGCGGCTCCTTATAAGACGGTCGTCCGGGAACATCCGATTGACTGCCTGTTCTATGCGAATAACTATGATGATCGACGGGGGATACACCTGTTTGAAAACGCCGCGGAAGCGAAGACAACTTTCATTGAAGGCAAGCGGAATGCACTGGGAACCACGCAGGAGAAGGGACTTTCGTCAACTTTTTTCGCCAACCCCTTTGGGCCGATGCAGCGGCAGCAGGAGTGCAGTGCGCTGATTGATCGGATGTTCGAAAAGATGCTGGAGGATCATATTTCGCTTGGGGAGGTTTATACCTGCCTTGGCCTTAGGGATAAAGGGGATCACGGGATTCAAAAGGCAGCCGAGGAGCTGCTCGAGTTCGTCCAAAAAGACGCTGTATGATATTGGAAATACAAATCGGGAGAACAGAATGCAGGAATGGAAAGTACGCGTTTGTCGGCCGCTGACCGATGCTGAACCCTGTCTGGAAATCTATCGTCCTTATGTGGAACAGACAGCAATTACCTTTGAATATACGGTTCCTTCCGTCACGGAATTTCAACACCGCATGGAACATACGCTGAAGCGCTATCCGTATCTGGTGATTGAAAAGGATGGAAAAATCGGTGGTTATGCCTATGCCTCCCCGTTCAAGGAGCGGGCGGCGTATGCCTATTCCGTAGAACTTTCCATTTATCTGGACATGTCTCTGCGCCATCAGGGTCTGGGTAAGCAGCTTTATATCTGTCTGGAAGATGTTCTGAAACTGATGGGGGTATGCAATGTTAACGCATGCATCGGTGTACCAAGGGAAGGCGAAGAGCTGCCCTTTCTGGATGGCAGCAGCGCAGCCTTTCACACTCATCTTGGCTATCAGATGGTTGGCCGGTTTCACAGCTGCGGCTATAAATTTGCGTCATGGCTGGATATGGTATGGATGGAAAAGATGATTCAGCCGCACTCGCAGCATCCAGAACCTTTCCGCACTTTTACGGAAATCCGTCTTCAGGCTGCCCAGCAGTTCGACATACAATAGCTAAGGAAACCGGGAAAACATGGCTGAGCAAACCCTTGAAAAAACACTGACCGAATATCTGAAAGAGGGACAGGTTCCGCTGCATATGCCGGGGCATAAGCGCCGGATCAGCGTGACATCGTCCATCGACAGTCATTTGGACTTTACGGAAATTGAAGAGACGGATGACCTTCACCATGCGACAGGAATTTTGAAGCAGGCCATGGATCGCACAGCTGCGCTCTATGGTGCAAAGCGCACCTGGTATCTGGTCAATGGCAGTACCTGCGGCAATCTTGCCGGTATTTCAGCGATGACAAGAGAAGGTGACGAGGTGATTGTTGCCCGCAATTGTCACCGTTCTGTTTTTCATGCGCTGCAATTACGAAACCTTCATGTTCACTGGCTGGTGCCGCCCGTTCTTCCG
>Ga0256404_1006441_pt1 | contig 19444 bp, 17 predicted proteins | sample RumenRJG_01DNA_FD_185990 | JGI IMG/M metagenome (GOLD analysis project Ga0256404, IMG submission 185990) | Bovine rumen microbial communities from Lethbridge, Alberta, Canada - RJG_01 | ecosystem: Host-associated > Mammals > Digestive system > Stomach > Rumen | place: Canada: Alberta | collected...
TCAAAGAAAAAAGCCGCCACGCCGAAACGCGGGCGTCCACCTAAGCCCAAAACGGTGACTCAAGAATTTTAGGTACAAACCACTGAAAAACTCAGAAAATTTCGTCAAAATTCTTGATGTATGCAAGAGTTTTTCGACAAATCTCGTGAATGAACTCGGCAATTTGCCTCGACCAGGTGTGATACCGAAGTTCAGCGATCTGGAAGTGATAGCCCTCAATCTGACTGCTGAAAACATGAGCATCGATAGCGAAAACTATCTGTTCGCATTGCTGGAAGACTACCGTGATGAGATGCCGAACCTGATCTCTCGCCGCCAATATAATGACAGGCGCAAATACACTGCAGAATTGTGCGAGAGAATCCGCAAGAGGATTGTGGAACGCATTGATGGCAGTGAAGATATCTTTGTTATAGACTCCAAGCCTGTCAAGGTCTGCCAACTCTCGAGAGGCAAACGCAACCGCATGGGCATAAAAGAGCCGGAAAAAGCACCGGACTTTGGTTATTGCGCTGCCCAGTCGATGTATTACTACGGTTACAAACTCCATGCCGTATGCGGCGTCTCGGGGGTGATTCATTCCTACGACCTGACCCAAGCCAGCGTGCATGACATTCATTATCTGAATGATCTCGGGCAGGACTTCTTCAGATGCACGGTTATCGGAGATAAAGGGTATTTGAGTGCCGAAGTCCAGTTGAACCTCTTTGAGTCTGCGCGCATTCACCTTGAAGTGCCATACCGCCTCAACCAAAAGAATTGGAAACCGTTTTACAAGCCTTTCGGTAGAATCAGGAAAAGGGTTGAGACCGATTTCTCCCAATTCACAGACCAGTTCAACATCATGCGCAACTACGCAAAGCTGCACGTCGGCTTTTTCACCAGAATCATCAGTAAAGTGAGCGCATTTACTGTTTCACAATACTTAAACATTATCAATAACAGACCCATCGGCAGGATTAAGTATGCGCTCGCTTAATTCCGCCAACGGGTATGTTTTTATGTCTTTCTAGTCTAAAAAACTCGAAACATTTTTGTCCTTCTGTTCTTATGTCTAAATAAATATTTATGTTCTTTTGTCTAATAATGAGTCGTCGAGCTCGATGACTTGGGCATGGGTGACGTTGCCACTGTCGAGGGTGAGGGTGATGAGGGTACGCACCCGTTGCCAGCCTTGGCGACCGGCGGCGCCGGGATTGATGACCAGCACGCCCAGCGCTCGGTCGGGGATGACCTTGAGGATGTGGCTATGGCCGCAAACGAAGACTTTGGGTCGCGACAGCTCCAACCGTGACCGGATGCCTGGGGCATAGCGACCAGGGTATCCACCGATGTGGGTCATGACCACCTTGACCCCCTCGGTCTCAAAGATTTCCATCTCCTTGAAGCGGCGGCGCAGCGTCTGGCCGTCGGCATTGCCCCACACGGCACGAAACACGGGCGCGACCTGCTCAAGACGGTCGGCAATGTCGTCGTTGCCGATGTCACCTGCGTGCCAAATCTCGTCGCAATCAGCAAAATACTGGGCAAAGCGGTCGTCCCAGTAGCTGTGCGTGTCACTGATAATACCTATTTTCTTCATGAGTCAAGGGTTTCGAGTGATCAAACAATCAAGCAATCGAGTGATTGTCTAAAGTCTAAAAGCTAAAAACTAAAGTCTATTTTAGTGTCGAGCTTGCGCAGGTAGTAGGCGCGCAGGTCGCTCCAGCGGCAGTAAGGGCCCTCGACACACGGCACGGGCAGAGTGGCCTCGTGCTCGTTGAGCAAGACCTTGACCAAGATATCCTTCTGGCCATGCATGGGCTCGTAGAACACCATCTGGATGTTGCAGGCCTTGGGGAAGATGTTGTAGTCTTGCCAGTGCAAGTGCAAGTGGTCGAGGTCGTCGGTCGACAGGTTGACGCTGTCGAGTTCCATCAGGCACGCCAACGGCAACAGGCAAGTCTCGTGCCCGAAGCGCAAGTCGGCACCAATTCGGCCTTGACTGACAGCTCGGTCGGCACTCTCAATCATGTTGCGCAACAAGGCCCGCTCGATATAGGGCATGCGGTTGCCGTTGCGAGGCGAGTTGGCCCAGTGGACATACCAGTAGATGTTGCGCAGTCGCCACAGTTCAAATATCTCGTCGTTGGTGAAGTAGTGATACATCGACCAGCCGTCGAATGCGTGGTGCCCCTGCAACGACCCTGCGACACCAAAGACGTCGGTCATCATGCGGACGGCATTGTCGGGTGTGAGGTTGAGGCCAACGGTGTCGGTGAACAGCATGTTGATGAAGCGGTCGGTGCGCACATGCTGGCGATAGAGGTCCTCGGTGACGCGGTCCATGTCCTTGCGGATGTGATTGGCCAAGGTGTCCTCGCCATAGCCCCAGCCCATGTAGTACATGTCGTGATAACTGGCGTCGGTGGTGATGGTGAGCTGCGGGTTGGCGGCACGCAGCATCATGGTCTCGTTCTGCATCGACAGGATGCAGCGTATGATAACTGTCGAGCGGGCATCAATCACCGCTCCCGGGCGAAACACTGTGGGGAAGTTGTGCATCATGCGCTGAGCAATGCCCTGGTGTTGCTCGGCACCAATGTCGCTCAGATCACCTACACGGCCTTCGGCCTCGAGCCACACACGGCGCAAGTCGCGCAGCATACGTTGGCCCACAGGGGTGAGTTGCCCCTGTTTGTCGGCTTGCTCGAGCGTGTGCAGCGGGCGGGTGTAGCTCTTGGCATTGGTGAGCCATCGGCTGCCGTGGCGCCCATAGTGCTCGATCAAAAACGGACGATAGCCCGCAGGCGACTGGGTCAGCTTGGGTGCGGGCATGTCGCCCGGAATGGGATAGGCGTAGTGATTGCTGCCGCTACGGTCGTAGTTGGCAATGACATCGACCTGGGGATTGACTGCTTGTAATTGCGCCATGCACAATGCATAATGCACAACGCACAATGTGATTGATATGATCAGTCGTTTCATTTTTAGTTTCGAGTTTTGAGTCAGTAGTTAAGGAAGTTAAGGAGTTAAATGGAGTTAAGACGTCACAATGTTGTGTGGGTAGGGACGCGCCTTGGCACGTCCGCAGCCAGGTTGAGGGTTGCTTCGGGACGTGCCAAGGCGCGTCCCTACCTGTTCGCTGTTTGCTATTCGCTGTTCGCTAACAACTACAAACTAAGAACTAAAGTCCAACATCCAGTTTGTCCATATAGTAGTCGCGCACATCGTTCCAGCGGTAGTAGGGAGCGCAGTCGGTCTTCACGGGCAGTGTGGCCTCGCGCTCGTTGAGCAACACCTTGACCAGGATATCGCCATCTCCGTCATCTGGGCGATAGTAGACCATCTGCAGGTTGCAGGCCATGGGAAAGATTTTGTAGCTCTGCCAGTGGCGGTCGAGCGTCTCGAGGTCGGTGGTGTGGTAGTCGGCTCCATTGATGCCCATCAAGCACACCAGAGGCAACACCACGCTCTCGTGTCCAAAACGCAGACTGGCCTGGTTGCGACCATCAAGGATGGCCTGGTCGGCGTCCTCGATGAAGTTGCGCAGCAGCTGTGCCTCCATAAAGTCGGCACGGCACTGTGTGAGCGGAGTCTCGCCCGACCAGATGTACCAGCGCAGGTTGTTGTAGCGCCACACATCTGTAGCCTCATCCAGCGAGTACAAATCATAGAGGTCTGTCTTTTCCCACTGGTGGTGGCTCTGCATGTTGCCCACCACGTCAAAGAGGTCAACCATCAGTTGCTGGCCCTGGATGCTGTCGCGGGCAAAACGCTTGTCGCTGAAGAGTCGGGCGAGGAACTTATCGGGACGCACGAACTTCTGCTTCATTGCTTCGTCGTACTGCTTGAAAGCTGCGTCGCGCAGCGGCTTGGGCACAGGGTCATCATAGTTCATGTAGTACATCTCGGCCTGGCTGGCGTCGGTGGCGATGCGCAGGTCAGGGTTCAGGCTCTTGAGCACATCCACCTCGTTCTGCATCGACAGGATGCATCGGATGACCACCGTCGAGCGAGCACGCACCGCAGCGTCGCCGGCAAACACCTCGGGGAAGTTGTCAAACATGCGGCGGGCAATGCGCTGGTGCTGCTCGGCCCCGATGTCGCTCAGCTCGCCATCACGGCCCTGCGCACTGGCACGCAGCTCGCGCAGGATGGCCAGAACCTCGGCGCCTCGGCGTGTGAGCTTGCCGTTGCGCTCGCCTTTCTCGAGCTGCTCGACGGGGAAATTATACAAATGACTGCCGATGAGCCATCGGCTGCCGTGTCGGCCATAGTGGTTGATAAAAAACGGTGTGTAGCCCTGTGGCGCGTCGGTCAGTTCGGGCAATTGTTGGTCGGGATATGCCCAGTAGTTGCCAGCGCTCTGGCGGATGTCGCGTTTGAAGTCGTCCTTGACGGCTGCGCTGGCCGTGAGTGCGCACAGGGTCAATATCAACAGAATCTTATGTTTCATGAGGTTACGGGTTACAAATTGTTCGCTATTCTATTCGCTATTCGCTGTTTGCTGTTCGCTGTTTGCTGTTCGCTATTCGCTGTTTGGCGATAGAGCAGCAGCGAGTCGCTGGGCATGTGGTCGGCCCCCAAGATGCGCGGCATCAGGTCGAGCGTCAGCTCGTATGGGCGGTTGTTCAGTGCGTGGCGTGTGCCGAAGGTTTCGGCATCGGGATTGTAGGCATAGAGCAGGTTGAGCAAGATGCTGACCGCCATCAGCCACTTGAACATGAACAGTGCTGCTCCACCCACACGGTCGAGGCAGCCCAGGTTGGCGGCTTTGATGACCTTGCGTGTGACATAACTCACCACCCTCATGGCAAGTGTGAACATCAGGAAGAACAGCGAGAGCGACACCGCCTTGACCGTGATTGATGCCAGTGGCCACTGGGCAGCATCGGGGTTGATGGCCAGGAAGATGCGAGTGATCTCGTCGCCCAAAAACAGGCACACAACAATGCCGACAGCCCAGCTCACCAGCGAGGCCATCTGTCGCACGAGCCCCTTGCGCCATCCGACGACAAGTGCCGCCAGCACAATCAGTAGCAATATGGAGTCAATCAGCGTCATCCTAGATGATTTATGGGGTGAGGGGTGAGGGCGCTGTCGCGCTTTCAGGGCGCTGTCGCGCTGTCAGGGGTGAGGGCGCTGTCGCGCTTTCAGGGCGCTGTCGCGCTGTGAGGGGTGAGGGCGTTGTCGCGCTGTCAGGGCGCTGTCGCGCTGTCAGGGGTGAGGGCACTGGGGTGGCGTGTTGGCGAGTCACTTGAGCATCCGGGCCCACTCGCCGGGCTTGGCCAGTAGCTGTGCCACACGGTCGATGGTCTCGTCATGGAGGGCCTCATACTCGGTCTCGCCAGCCTGATAATAGTAGCGGGTGAGAATCTCCTGGGCCAGCAGGCGCGATATTTCTTTGCGCTGCGTGTCCAGGTCGTGGTTCAGGTCATGCTTGAGCAGCAGTTCGAGCTGCTTGAATGCCGCCTGTGTGCTGTCGTTCATATATCCCTCGGCCTTGGCCACCTTCTGCAGGTTTTCCAGCCCCTGCTCGCACACCTTGTCATACTGGAACTTGTCAGGGTCGATGAATGCCTTGAATTCGTCAAAAATCTCGTCGGTGACCTCAAACTGGTCGGGACGTGCAATGGTGGGATGCTGTGCCTGATAGCGGGTGGCAAAATCAAACGCCCACTGGTCACGCACAATGTTGTATACCAAGCGGTTGAGTTCGGGATAGTTGACCTTGACATCGGGGGTGATGCCGCCGCCCTCGCGCACCTCACGTCCGTGAGCGGTGTGAAACACGCGCGCCGTCGAGTCGGTGGTGGTGCGCTGATAGGTGCCATCGGCGTTGCGCTTTGAGTAGTCCACCTCCTGGATGAGGCGTCCGCTGGGGATATAATACTTCGACACGGTGACCTTGAGGATGCCGTCGAATGGCAGCGGCCGCGTGGTCTGCACCAGCCCCTTGCCGTAGGATCGCGACCCGAAGATGACGGCACGGTCCAGGTCTTGCAGCGCACCGGCCGTGATCTCGCTCGACGAGGCACTGCCACCATCGATGAGCACTGCCAGCGGGATGCGGGTGTCGATGGGCTCCTGGGTGGTCTTGTAGACCTTCTCGCTGGCCTTGTCGCGGCCGCGTGTGGTGAGCACCGTCGTCCCCTTGGGCACAAACAGTCCCACAATCTGCACGGCGCTCTCCATCAGTCCGCCGCCATTGCCCCGCAGGTCCAGCACCAGCGCCTTGACAGCGGGGTTTTTCTTGAGCTCGATGACTGCGTCCTTGACTTGCTGTGCCGAGTGCTCGTTGAATGTTGTGAGGCTGATATATCCCAGATTGCCGTGCACCAGTCCGTAGTAGGGCACGGGGTCCAGCTTGATGTTCTCGCGCTTGATGACAAAGGTTTTGATGCTGTCGGGGTCGTAGGGACGCACCACGCCGATGGTGACCGTGGTGTTGGCCTGCCCCTTGAGGTGGGCGCTCACACTGTCGCTCGACCATCCTGTCACGTCGATGCCGTCGATGCTGGTGATGCGGTCGCCCGAGCGCAGCCCCGCCTTGGCAGCCGGGCTGTCCTTGTAGGGTCCGCTGATGTATACCCCCTTCTTGTCGCCCTGGCGCTGCTGGATGTAGGAGCCGATGCCCCCATACTGGCCTGTGCTGATGACCAGGAAGTCATCCTGGCTCTTGGCCGGAATATACTCTGTGTATGGGTCGATGTCATCGAGCATCGCGTTGATGGCCGTCTCAATCGACTTTTGGGCATCGATCGAGTCGACATAGAACGTGTTCAACTCCTTATAGACCGAGTTGAAGATGTCCAGGTTGCGTGCCACCGAGGCCAACGAGTTGTCGCGTCGGTCATCAGCCATGACCGCCGGAATAATGAACGCTGCGGCCAGTGTGGCAGCAGCCATGATGCGCAGATATCTCTTCATAATCAAGTTTTCTTGAGTTTAAAGTTTATAGTCAAACGTTTATCGTTGATTTGACTTTCGGCTGTAAACCATCTACTATAAACTGTAAACTACCAACTTGCGAAGTTACTACATTTTTGTCACACACGGGGCAAACGCGGCCGTTTTTATCATTTTTTGATATTTTGTAGGCACAGAACTTGCAATTGAGGAGATAAACTACTAAATTTGCGAAAAATTCCGTTGCGAAATGTTTTCGCCGGACAAAAAGATTGATTATGAAACGAATAGCAACCGCACTTGCCCTGATTGCCGCTGCAGTAGGCGGCTGGGCCATGACCGACGACGAGCAGAACCGCGCCGTGTGGAGCGCGCTGGACAACATCTTGGTTGAACAGGAGGGCCACACCGCCTATATGTATTATCTTAAGGCCGATGTTGACCAGGACGGCATCGACGACCTGGTCATCACCACCGACAATCATGCCTCGCCGCAGCGGGTGATCAAGGCCTACTCGGTGGGGAAAGGCATGCAACCGGCCACGGTGCCAGCTTCGGTGGCCGGTAAGCCTGCTGACGACTGGACTGCCACCAACTACCTGGCACATGGCTGGGCGGTGCCCGGCGATGATATCACGCTGCAGGAGCCACCCATCTTTATCAGCGAGATGGAGAAGGCTAAGAACGAGTTTGTTGGCTGGCGCGACTTGGAGGCCTATCCGGCCGGCAACCGCTATACGCGCATGGTGTTCAAACCCCATGTCAACGCAATCCGCTTTGCCGGCGACGGGCGCATCCACACCTCGCTTGACGGCGACACCCTGTGGCAGGACGTGCGTGAATTCAAGCTCGTCGACCCCAAGGTGGTGGCCAAGATGTTCCGTGGCTACAGCGATGGCGAGGCGGCGCCGGTGGCCGTGACCGAGCGCTTTCTGACCACCCATCGGCCGCTGCAGTTCAGCCGCTGGCTGTCGCCCGAGCCGGTACGCTCGATGGACCGCTCGGCCACCCAGATTGTGCTGGCCCACTATGGCATGCAGTATGCCGTGATGCGTTCGCAGTGGCTGGCCACGTTGCCAACCGAGGTCGGCAATCGCGACTACTATCAGGTGCTGTTGCTGGGGCGCAACAAGGCGATTTTTGCTACCGTATGCGTGGCTGAGGGTACCGTGGCATCGGCCTACGAGTATGAGGCGTATAGCGATTCGGGTTTCAAACGGGACATGAGCGACCTGAGTATATTAGGAGAAGATGTCGACGGCTTGTTCACCGATCATCTGCCCGAAATCATGTGCATCATGGACACCGACCAGGGGCTGGAACTGTACTTCCGCTGGGCGTCGATGGAGGGCACCCACTACAGCGTGGTGCGTGAGGTGGGCACCCGCATGCTGCTGGTGATTGACGAGTACCACTACTGGATGTTCGGATAATGCCAATGTGGCAGTGTGCGGCGGGCCGACAGCCTGCCGCACATTGCTCATCGCTACTGGTCGAACAGCAGCAGCACGATGTGGGCGCGGTGCTTGCGCCAGGCCGTGCCATAGTAGGTGTCCTGTTCGCCATAGAACTGCAGCAACGCAAAGTAGGCCAATGCCTCGACGATGTCGGCAGTGAGGATGTCGATGTCGGGTCCGTTGCCGGCAAATTGCAAGCCCAGCATGATGTTGTCCTGCTCGATGTTGGGATTGTAGTTCCAGCTGGTGACATAGCCTGCCATGCGCGAGAGCAGCTCGTTCAGTCCCTGTCCGACCTTGAGCGCGAGCATGCGCCGGTTGTCGGGCGTGAGCGTGTAGACATCGTTGCGGTGAGCGGCGCGCCAGGCGCTCTCGGCGTAGACACGGTCAAGCACCGTGTCTAGGTTGATTTTCAGTGTGTGTTTCATGGTGTGTTAATTGTTTAAGATGATGTGGGGTGCCGGCGGTCACAGGCGGCACAATTTTTTGTGGTATTGTCGTCGGGCGCGGTCGATGATTGAATCGGCATAGGCCTCGGTGATATAGAAGCGGGTGGCGCGGCAGTGCTCCAGCACAAACTCCAGTGCTCGTGCCACCGACATGCCTGTGTCGGCACAGAGCGAAGTGACGCGGTTGGCCAACTCTTGCCACATCTGTGCTTGCAGGGATGGTTGGATTGGCATTTTACCACGACGCACGAGCTGTCGCACCACCTCGTAGGCGCGTTTGTAGCTCACATAGTAGCGCGGATGACCATTGTTGATGACAAAGCGGATGGCACTGCGGCGCGGCGATGGCGCATCACGGTCTACCATCAGTTTCAGTGTTTCGTTGTAAAGGGCGACAAACTCCATGTCGCGCGCCTCGCGGTTGATGTGTCGGGCATGGCCCGATGTCATGTTTGCGTGATCCATGGCAGATAGAATTTAAGGTGACAAAAATAGTTGCATCGTCAACCAGGCGTGATGACCATGATTGACGATGCAAAGATACAGCCAAACAATAGTAAAATGCAAATTAAAATAGTATTTTAACACTACATTAACAGTCGCAGCCTTTGCCAGTGTCATCGCGAACATCCGGCTCGGGGTGCTGCTGAACGGGTGGATCAAACCCCACCCCCAACCCCCTCCCCTTTGGGAAAGTGGAGGGGAGCTACCCCCCAATCGGCCACGGTGAAAGGGAAGGGGAGCTGAAGGCTCTCCGTCTGAAAGTTGCCCTCGCGGTTGTCCCCGGTGTGTTGTTGATTGTTATTGCAGCCACAGGGCGGCGACCTTGCGGCGGATGGCCAGCAGGTTGCCGGCGGTGATCAGTGCCATGATGGCGAGGCCCACGGCGATGGCGGGCAGGACGTTGGCTCCTGCCACCCCGAAGGCGTGCAGCATGGGCAGATACCACAGCCGAGCCAGCAGCATCAGCACCACGGCCAGCACCAGCACGGCGGCATTGATGGCCAGCACCAGCAGCATATAGGGTTTGGCGACCTGCTGAGGCGAGTAGCCCAGCAGGAGCAAGTCTTGCAGCTTGCGGGTGTTCTTCTGCAGCAGCAGGTAGATGCTGAGCATGAGCACAAAGAACGACAGCAGGCTGATGACCACGCCCACGGCGATGACCACGCTGATGATGACGGTGAGGAAGTAGTTGGCCTTGCTGGAGTTCATTTTGTCGCCCGCTACATCATAGTGGTGCTGCGCCATGTAGTCCTCGATGGCCACGTCGCCCGGGCTGTTGACCTCGATGATGAGTCGCAGCGGGCGTGTGACATTGCCCTGGCCGTAACGGTTGTTGGCCCAGCGCATAAACTCGTCGGGCACGATGACCGTGTTCAGGCGATTGCTGAAGCCCACTATGCGGCCGGGAATCACCTCGCCCAGGCCGTTGCCGCTGAAGGTGAACGACAACGGAATCATGCCCACCTGGCTCTCGCTGATGCGCGGCAGACCCTGTGTGGCGGCAAAGCCGAAGTTGTAGAGCGACAGATAGTCGCGCGAGACGATGACAGGCACCTCGGGGTGCGACGGGTCGAACGACCACTCGGCGTCGGTCACGTCGATAAAGTCGGTGGGGATGGACTCGAAGAAAAACTGCGAGCGCATTGCGCGGCCGCTGTCGCCCAGGCCGACGGTGGCGTTGATGGCAAACTCGCTGCTGGTGAAACGCCCCACCTGTCGGCACCATGGCTGTGCCTCGATGTCGGCAATGTCCTGGTCGCTGAACTCGCTTGTGCCTCCCATCATGGCTCCGGCACTGGTGACGTTGCGGGTGATGACCAGATAGTCCTTACGGATGAACGACTCGTCGTCGTCAAACACCGGCTGCACATCGCGGTAGAACTGGACAGCCAGGATGACGATGGTGAGTCCCACCAGGTTGGCGAGCGAGAATCCTATCAGTTGGGTCGCACTGATGTGTGTGCGCAATAATCTCCACAACATAGTATTATAGTTTATAGTTTACAGTTAAAAGTTAAGAGTTGTTTGTGTCGTTACGTTTAGTTGTGACAATGATGGATGTGAGCAGTTTTATTAGTTCAGAGCAGTCTTCATTTAGACTCGTGAACATCGGGTCGGTGATATAGTCTGTTTCTTTTAGCAGTTCTAGCCAATATCTGGTTTCATTCGCTTCTTTTAGAGAAATGTGCAACTTTGAGATAAAGTCGGCTCGGCTTTGTCCATTTAGTCTCAGCTAAATTTGCGCCAATGCTGGTGCCGCATCTCAGACATTGCTTACTCATGACAAACTCCTTTCGATTGTCGGATAACCACTGGTATAGTCGAACAATTCGGACTGCAAATGCTTTGCTCTTTTCAAAGACAATACTGTCTGTCATAACTTTTAACTATAAACTTTTAACTGTAAACTCATTGAGTTGCAGGTGGTTGCCCACACTGGTGGCGATGATGCCTGCTCCCTGGTGCGCGGCCTCGGCTTGCACCATGTCGGCCACGATGTGGTTGTTGGCATCGTCGAGGTGGCTCACCGGCTCGTCGAGCAGGATGAAGTCGGCCGGCTGGCACAGCGTGCGGATGATGGCCACGCGCTGTTGCTGGCCGATCGAGAGTTTGCTCACCGGACTGTGCACCTTGTCGGGGATGCCCAGTGCCTCAAACCAGTCGAGGATCTCGCGGTCGGTCTTGTGCCCGGTCAGGCGGTTCTTGAGTTGGACGTTCTCCAGTGCCGTCAGTTCGGGGAACAGGCGCATCTCCTGGGGCAGATAGGCGATGTGTCGCTGCCGCACCTGGCACCACTCGGCCACGCTGAGCGAGCGTATGTCGCGTCCGTCAAAGCGCATCGTGCCGCTGTAGTCCACGCGGTAGCCATAGAGGTAGGCGCACAGCGATGACTTGCCTGTGCCGCTCTCGGCCACGATGAGGTAGTGGCGGCCGCGCTCTAGCGTCAGGTCGCACTGCCACACCTGGCTGGGCACCGGGTCGCGCCCGTCAAACACCTTGGGCAGTGTGTTGATGAGTTCAATTTTTTCCATAACTGGGTGCAAAAGTAGTCATTCGTGGGCTATTGTCCACGACATTTAACCATATTTAAAACGGGCACATTACTGAGAGTCGCCGAATTTGCGTAATTTTGCAAGAATGAAAACGCTTGTCGACACACTTCTGTCCACACACCGTCTGGATGACTGCCAGCTGCGTGCACTGCTCACCACCGATGACGCGCAGGTGGTGGACTATCTGCATGCCCGCGCCCGCTCGGTGGCACGTGCCCACTATGGCACCGGCATCTTTGTGCGCGGCCTGGTCGAGCTGACCAACGTCTGCCGCAATGACTGCCTGTATTGCGGCATCCGCCGCAGCAACCGCCATGTCGTGCGCTACACCCTCACCCGCGAGCAGGTGCTGGACTGCTTTGAGCGCGGCTATCGGCTGGGTTTCCGCACCTTTGTGCTGCAGGGCGGCGAGTGGGGCGACGAGCGCGCCGATTGGGTGGCCGATGTGGTGTCCGAGATGCGTCGCCGGTGGCCCGAGTGTGCCATCACGCTGTCGCTGGGCGAGCACTCGCGCGAGGTCTACGCCCTGTGGCACCAGTGCGGTGCCAACCGCTATCTGTTGCGCCACGAGACGCACAATGCCGCCCACTATGCTCAGCTGCACCCGTCCGAGATGAGTCTGGCGCGCCGTCTGCAGTGCCTCGACTGGCTCAAGGAACTGGGCTACCAGGTGGGCACAGGCATCATGGTGGGCAGCCCGTGGCAGACGGTCGACCATCTGGTCGAGGACCTGCAGTTCATCGGCCGTTTCCAGCCTCAGATGGTGGGCCTGGGTCCGTTCATCGCCCAGCACGACACGCCGCTGTCCGGCCACGCGAGCGGCACGGTCGACATGACCACACGCCTCTACAGCATCGTGCGGCTGATGTTGCCCACAGCCCTCATCCCGTCGACGACCGCCCTGGCCACCCTGTCGCCCGAGGGACGGCTGCACGGCATCCTGGCTGGGGCCAATGTGGTGATGCCCAACCTCTCGCCAGCCGACCAGCGCGAGCGGTATGCGCTCTACGACGGCAAGGCCAGCAGTGGCACCGAGGCCGCCGAGGGGCTGCGACAGCTCGAGGCGCAGCTGTCGACCATCGGCTACCACATCGACTGGGGCCGCGGCGACCCGTCGTTGGCACAGAAGTTGTGAGGGAATTTAAGTTTCTGTGGTAGGTTTGAGTGTTGGCAAATTGTCCCTTTTAGAAATGTAAAATGCCTGTTGGTGAGATATTTGAGACGCACTCGCTGAGCGTGTGCCGCTCTCAGCCGATGCGCAGGATGGTGCCCTGGATTTGACGGACGCCTCGCTGCTGGTCGTGGTTGAAGTAGTAGGTCACCAGCACATGGTGGTCATCAATCATCACCGACCAGGGGTAGCCCAAGTCGGTGCCACCGCCGTCGCTGCGAAGCACCAGCTCGGGGGCGGTGGCCCAGTCGGTGCACTCGGCGTTGAGGATGCGGGCGCGTATGCCATAGGGCGCGTGCCGGTAGCCATAGGTGAGCAGTACACGGTTGTCGGGCAAGCGCAGCGCATGGAAGGGGTGACCTTTCAGACCCATGCCCTGCACGGCGAACGTTTTGCCGCCGTCGGTCGACCGTGCAATGTAGCCTTGGTCGGTGGGGTAGTCCAGCGAGCGGATAAAGGCCACTAGGTCGCCGCGTGGGGTCTCATAGATCGAGGTCTCGTTGAGCCCGATGGTGTCGAGTTGTGCAATGACCGACCGATATTGCCATGTGCGGCCGTTGTCGCGCGACTGCACCAGGTGCACACTTGAGCCGCTCTTCAGCCCGTTCTGGCACGCAACGGCCCAGTACAGGGTGCCGTCGCGGCCCTGACACAACGCACCACGGTTGTACAGCGGCAGCTTGCCCAGCATCGTCGACCGCGTCTCGGCAGGCACGGGCGAGCCGGGGTCGAACGGCCCCTGCCACGTCGCGCCGCCGTCGTCCGAGCGTATCATGAACCCTCCGGCAAATACCCAATGGTCATCGCCATAGAAGCGGCCTGCGTAGTCATCATAGAGTTGTGGCCCAACCTGTATCCACAAGTAGCTGGTGCATAGCAGACCACCATCAGACAGCTGCAGCAGGCATGGGTCTTGCGACCCGCCATAGGGGTGAGCGAACATCAGTTGGGGCGACGACCAGTTCTGGCCGCCGTCGGCCGAACGAACGGCCACGAGATAGCTGTTGGCGTCGACGTGGCGGTTGCGCTCATGACCCATCATCATGCGGTTGGGGGCACGCCGAAACGCCACATACAGTGTGCCGTCAGGCAGCCGCACTGCCGATGGGAATGCCGAGAAATAGGCCGAGTCGCCATAAATCATCACGTCACGAACCTTCACCACGTCCGGTGCCAGTTGTTGGCCCGATGCCACCAGCGTTGTGGCCAGCAACAATGCCCATGTCAATAAGTTTGATTTCATCATTGCGATTGTTTTTAATGTTACAACGGCATCTTTTTGACAGGATGCCAGCAGCCAGTGCGACTGATAGGACTCTAGCCTGCGCGACCTGCGTCACCAGATTCCAAGTCTGGTGCATGTGCCTTTTTTGTCACAAGCAGGATGTCATTTTCCATCATCATGTCCCTGACAACTGCCGTGAGCAGCCCACGCATGGCACCGCTTTCCAGCACAAGTCCTCGTCTCATAGCACAAAGATAAGCATTTTATTCTAGATTTGTGAGAAACTGTACCATATTTATACCATTATCAACTCTGGACAGCTTGCTTGACAGCTGCCATGCGGCTGCGTGACACGGGGATGGACTCGTGGGTGTGACGCAGGAGCAGCTGCATGGTGCCAGCGTGGGTGACAATCTGCTCCACTTGTCCCAGATTGACGAGAAATGCTCTGTGGCAACGGATAATTGTCGGATAGGCTTTTAGATCAGCTTCGATTTGTCGCGATGTTGTTCGAAGCATGTCGCAGTGCACTTGGTCATCGCGCCATTGATAGACTTTGGTGTAGTTGCCGACAGCCTCGATGTACAGGAGGTCGGCAACCTTCAATGTTACGGTCTCACTGGTGGTGCCGGTGAGTACGATAGTGGGTGTTGCTTGAGTGAGAGGTGCCGGTTGAGCGGACTCTTCATGAGGCGTAGCGAGCTTGGCTGCTTCGGCTGCTTTGGCGCGCAAATCTGCTTGCTGTTGCATCGTGTGCAACTGCTCGTTAAGCCTTTTTGTTTCTTCCAGTTCGAGTGCAAGATAGCGGCTACGGAACTTGTAGCGCCAATACAGGCCGATGGCAAATGAGCAGAAAGCCAAGAGCAGCAGTGTCTTCAGGAACCCCATGGGCGACAGCGGGTCGGGAGCTCCGATGGCACTCATGGGATAATGGAAATAGGTGCAGATGAGCAGTGCCTCGAGTGGTGTGTTGATCAACTGGAACCGCAGGTTGCGCTTGATGATGTAGTTGACCCCATTGTCGAGAGTGGCTGGCATACGCACAACGTAGCTCATGAGGGCTTCGGTGACATAGCACATGACCACACCCAGCATCCAGATGGCAAGCAGGTGTACATACACCATGCCCCCCAACTCGGCCAGACCCATCGGTTGAAAAATGGCCAAGGCAAGACAGACGAATGCAACGCTGATGAGGCGCACTCGCAGGGTCTCTTTTTCTCTTTCATTCATACAGGCCACAAAGCTACAACAATCTGCCCACACGGCCAAACCTTTCGTCACATTTTGCGTAAGTAGTCCCTGTTGATTGTCATTCGTCACAATCCCTAGCAGAATATCCCAGAAACTTGGCACCTGCCGCCAGTGGCCGTAATTTTGCACTCGCAATTGATGCGTGGCCGGACGCAGATTGCAAGTATGACTGCAACTATTATCAACAATCAAAAAGTAAAATAGAAAAATGAAAAGAATTACTGTTGCCATCATTCTCGTCATGATAGCTGTGATGCTGTTGACATTTAAAGCCATTGCGATGACTCCCGATTTGAACGGGACCATACTGGACGAAAAGGGTGAACCGATGCCCTTCGTCAACGTGGTGCTGCTGTCGCTGCCCGACTCGGCCTATGTGCAGGGAGCAATGACCGACGAGCAGGGCCGGTTCCTCATCTCGACACCTCAAGGCACTGGCGTGCTGAAGGTGTCTAGCATCGGGTATGAGACACTTTATGTCGCCCCAAGTGCGCTGGGTCAGCCCATCCAAATGAGAGAGGCGACCCTGCTGCTGGGCGAGGTGGTCATCAAGAGCCAGCTGCCCAAGACTTTTGTCAAGGGCGAGGCCATGCGGACCACCGTCGCCGGCACACTGCTGGAGAAGGCCGGCACCGTGACCGATGCGCTGAAGAGAGTGCCGTCGCTCGAGGCCGAGCGTGATGGTGGTGTCAAGGTGCTGGGTCGCGGCGATGCCGAGGTCTATATCAATGGTCGCAAAGTGCAGGACAACAGCGAACTGTCGCGTCTGCGCTCTGACCAGATTCAGCACATCGATGTCATTCAGAACCCTGGGGCTCGCTATGCGGCGTCGACCCGTGCTGTGGTTCGCATCACGCTGAAGAAGGCTCAGGGCGAGGGTTTCAGTTTCCAGGACAACTTGACGGCCATGTATCAGTATCGTGGCACCATCACCAACAACCTGGATGTGAACTACCGCTTGGGAGGCCTCGATGTCACCGCCTCGTTTTGGGCCGGCCACTACGGACACACCAAGTCGTTGCAGACCAACGACCTCACTTACTATGTCGGTTCGGACCGCTATGTGGGACGCAGCACCCAGGATGGGCAGAACGACTGGAATGGCTGGTCGCCACAGCTGCAGGTCAACTATATGGTCAACGAGAATCACAGTTTTGGGGCATACTATAAGTTTGACCGGCATCCCAGCGGTGAATTTAACTCGCTGTTTATCACCGACAACTATGTGAACGAAGTGTACACCGAGCGGTCAGAGAGCCGAATCTGGCAGGCCGACCGGTTCAAGAAGCACATCTTCAATGCCTACTACAACGGCAAGGTGGGCGCACTGGGCATCGACTGGAACGTGGACGGCCTGTTCAACAAGACCACCACCCCCGGCAGCACGGCCGAGCAGACGACAGTGTTTGGTGACGAGGACGTGCACATCACTCGAGGCATCGAGAGCAACACCAACAGCGGGAACAACTTCTGGGCAACGAAACTCATCTTGAGCTACCCGGTGTGGAAGGGCAACCTCGCTGTGGGCGGCGAGTACTCGCACAACCGGCGCACTGATGCCTACAGTTTCTCGGCCACCAACTCGGTGCCAGTCCGGGCAACCGACACCGAGATCAACGAGTCGTCGACGGCAGCCTTCGCCGAGTATGGCCGCGCTTTTGGCCGGGTTTTTGCCCAGGTGGGACTGCGCTATGAGCATCTGAAGAACAACTATTACAACTTCAATGAGCGCGAAGATGAGGCTTGTCGCGACTATGGTGACTGGTTTCCCACGGCGGTTGTCTCGGCTCCCATAGGCAAGATGCAGTTGTCGCTATCCTATCGTCGCGACATCCAGCGTCCCAACTACAGCAACCTGACCAGCTCGACCATCTACATCAACCGTTACACCTATCAGAGCGGCAATCCCTACTTGAAGCCGACCTATACGCACAGCTTGGTGCTCAATGCTGCCTATCGGTGGATGAACCTGACGTTGAACTATGCCCGCATCAAGGACGCTGTGACAATGGTTACCGAATTGTTTCCCGGCACAGATGACCCGATGGTCAGCCTGGTGCGCCCCGTCAACAGCCAGGATGGCTACAACCGCCTTAACGTCATCACCTCGCTCAATCCTGTGATTGGCTGCTGGCACCCCACATGGAGCATCTATGCCATCTTTCAGAACTACAAGACGCTGTGTGCCAGCGGCAACACCATCACGCTCAGCCATCCATTCTGCTCGTTGTCGTGGAACAATGACATCGTGCTGCCGCGCGGCTTCAGGCTGAATGCGCACGTGCAGTGGACCTCGCGGGGCGACTATGACAACTTCCGCGTCACCCGCTGCCGTCTTTACACCGGCATTGGCTTGCAGAAGGATGTCAGCCTGGGCCATGCCGGCTCGCTCACCGTCGACCTGCGGTGCATGGACATCTTCAATACCACCAAGGCTGGTGCCATCATCTTCGGGCTTCGTGAGTTGACCACCTATAATCCGGCTCGCCGCACCTTCTCGCTCGACCTCACCTGGAAGTTTAACACGGCAGCCAGCAAATATCGTGGCTCGGGTGCGGGCGACAAACAGAAGGCGAGAATGTAATGAATTAGAAATTAGGAATTATTATGACAATCCGATTAGAACAACCTGGTGATTACCGTGAGGTGGAGAACCTTACCCGCGAAGCCTTCTGGAACATTTACCGTCCCGGCTGCACCGAACATTATGTCCTCAATCAATACCGCAGCAATCCCGATTTTATCCCCGATCTCGACCTGGTGATGGAAGAGGACGGACGCATCATGGGACACATCATGTTTTCCAGGGCTGAACTCATTCTCGATGATGGCACGCGCCGTTCGTCGTGGACCTTCGGCCCCATCAGCATCCATCCCGACTATAAACGCAAAGGCTACGGCCTCAAGTTGTTAAACTACGCTCTAGAGAAAGCCCGTGCAATGAGCATCGGTTTCCTGTGTATGGAGGGTAATATCGACTTCTATCGCTATGCGGGCTTCGACTTGGCCAGCAAGATGGGCATCCATTACCATGCCGAGCCGCGCGATGCCGAGGTGCCTTATTTCCTCGCCCAGGAACTCATCCCCGGCTGGCTGAAAAACAACGGCATCATTGAGGCCACTTATTGCCCTCCCAGGGGCTACTTTGTCGCTGATGAGAACGCCGAAGCCTATGAGGCCTATGAAGCAACCTTCCCCGAAAAAGTAAAACTTCACCTGCCAGGGCAATTAGTATAATCTGTAATAAACATGATGCCAGATATAATGATGAAACAGGAAATCAATCCAAAGGATACCAATCGGGCGCTGGCATTTGAGTTGTGGATGAAATCACCCATGCCGATGGTGACGCTCACCAAGACCTTCGACGTGACGCGGCTGTATAAGGTAAGTCGGCGGCGCGGGTTGAAGTTCAACATGCTCCTGTGCTGGAGCATTGGCAATGCGGCGTTACGGATTGAGGAGTTTTACATGTTGCCCCAGAACGGGAAACTGTACAAATTCGATCGTATGGCCATTAACGTAATAGTTGGCAACGTTATGGGTGGGCTAAGTTTTTGCGACATTGCCGTTACCGACAATCTGGAGTTGTTTAACGTCAATTACCTGCATCTGACCAAGACTATCAGTCAAACCTGTCAGGACATTTTAGACGATGAAGCCGTAATTGTCGGCACATCGGCTGTGACTGGCACAGAGCTCGACAGCATTGTCAACCAGTACACCGACCAGTTCTGCAATCCGATGGTGATGTGGGGACGTTATCGCAAGAAGTGGCTAAAAGTCACCCTTCCCATCTCGTTCCAGTTCCATCATGCACAGATGGACGGTGGTCATGCCGCACGATTCTTAGAAGAACTGCAAAAGACAATCAACACGATATAAATATACAAGATTTCATGACACTTCGACCATTCAATATCAACGATGCTCCGACAATC
>Ga0256404_1006442_pt1 | contig 19442 bp, 14 predicted proteins | sample RumenRJG_01DNA_FD_185990 | JGI IMG/M metagenome (GOLD analysis project Ga0256404, IMG submission 185990) | Bovine rumen microbial communities from Lethbridge, Alberta, Canada - RJG_01 | ecosystem: Host-associated > Mammals > Digestive system > Stomach > Rumen | place: Canada: Alberta | collected...
TTGTCCATTTGTAAAAGTAAAATATATACCAGTAATAAAGAGGAAGAACGGGAAAGGTTGAAGATGACGTCTTCAATAAACTGATCAATTATCGCTTGGATATCGCACTGCCAGTATGTCCAGTGTGCAAAATATAAGTATGGGGTATAAAGATGAAGATCGACGAGTTTCGGAAAATTGTTCATGAAGATATTGATTTGGCGGTGAAAGCAGGAGGTTCTTCACCAAAGGATGAGTTTCTTCTGTATGCAACGGGAATCCTCATAAATGGTGAAGAATTTGATGATTTCACAGAATGTCATTATGAAGGTATCACTAGACGAAACGGTAAAATGGCAATTGATGGTTTCTCTAAGGATGAAACAGATGGAAGCTATTGTTTCTTTATTTCCGATTACCATGGCGAAAATGAATCTGATTCAATATTAAGCGAGGATATTAATGCAGCATTTAAAAAAATACGGCTTTTTGTTGAAGAAGCTATAAAAAGCGAATTATACAGTTCTATGAACGGAAGTGGCGCCGTAATAGACTTGGCGAGGGACCTATTTTATGATAGCTCATCTATTACTAAATATAGATTTTACCTTCTGACGGATGCATATAACAGACAACGTTCAAAAACCATAAAAGATGACAAGATTGGTGACAAAACTGTAGAACTTAACGTTTGGGACATTGAAAGGCTTTATGAGCTAGTTGGTTCCAAAGCACAGAAGGAAAGTGTTGAAATCAATTTTACCGATTTCGGATATAAAGGAATTCCTTGCGTAAAAGCTGTTGATTATAAAAATGTCAAAGCAGATATTGAAGTTCCTGTAAAGGTTGATAATGACATAGATTATGACGAAGGTGATGGACTTCCTGAAAATATAGTAACGTATTCGTCCTATCTTGCTGTGGTACCTGGCAAAATATTGAATGATTTGTATCTCGAATATGGCTCTAAACTTTTAGAGGGAAATGTTCGGTCCTTTTTGAGCGTCAGAGGAAAAGTCAATAAAAGTATACAGGCCACTATAAAGAATTATCCAGAGATGTTTTTCGCATATAATAATGGAATTGCTGCAACTGCTACAGAAATCGAAACAGCGATGACCTCACAGGGACCAGTAATTACTAGAATTAAAGATCTGCAGATCGTTAATGGTGGGCAGACAACGGCTTCTATTGCAAATACTGTTTTAACTGCGAAGAAAAATGAAAATATAGATTTAAGTAATCTGTATGTGCCAATGAAGATATCTGTCCTTGATCATTCAATGGCAGAAAGAATTATACCGAAAATATCAGAATATTCTAATTCACAAAATAAAGTTGATGCGTCTGATTTCTTCTCTAATCATCCATTCCACATTAGGATGGAGGATTATTCGCGTAAAACTCCAATTCCTTCGTCGGGTGGAAATCAGTTTCAGCAATACTGGTTTTACGAGAGAACACGTGGTCAATACAATCAAGGCATGATGAAAATTCTCCAGAAACCGAGTGAACTTAGAAAATATAAAGCTCGTTATCCGGAGAATATGGTTATTACTATGCTTGATCTTGCAAGATATATGGAAATATATGATGAAGCTCCTGATATTGTCAGCAAAGGCAAACAGAAAACGTTACAAATTTTTGCCGAGAAGATAAAATCTGACTGGCAAAAATCAGATGAAAAATTCAACGCTTTTTATTACAAACGTGTTGTCGCAATTGCGATCATGTATAGAAAAACAGACGAAATCATAAAGCAGACGGATTGGTATAAAGAAAAGAGGTCTTATAAGGCAAACGTAATAGCATATACATTGAGCTTGATTTTTTATTATGTACATCATAAGAAATCTGATTTAGAGATCGATTTTGATAGAATTTGGAATATTCAGGATATTTATGAAGAATTAGAAGATCAAATAAAAGTTCTATCTAGAGAAGTATATGAATACATTACTGGCCCCAGGGAAACTGAAAATGTCACGGAATGGTGTAAGAAGGATATTTGTTGGGAGAGAGCAAAGGGAAAGATATGGACATTCAATGACGATTTTGTTCAATCATTGGCATTTAAAGAGGATATTAAAACGGCAGATAAAGATGCAAAGGATACAAGAAAGGTAGCAAATGAAGTAGATGCCCTTAAAGTAATTATGGGAAGAGGGCCTGAGTACTGGACAAAGATGCTCCAGTGGGGTCAAAGTAGAGGACTGTTAACTGATAAAGAGATGTCTATTTTGAAGATGGTCATCAATATGAATTACACGGGAAGAATTCCAACCGATCGGCAATCTAACGTTATTCTTAAGGCAAGAGAAAGAATGATAAAAGAAGGAATGCCACTTCAGTTCTAAGGTATATGAGAGAGGAATAAAAAATGACGGATTATAGTTTGCCAAAATATGATAGAGCTAGGGAATGGATAAAAAACGCAAGAGAGCATAAGATTGACTGGGAAGCCATACAATATGCAAATCATAAGGATGATGCTGGCCTTCTTGCATTCCTTGAGACCCAGGTAGATACCAATTTTTGGCCTGTTCTAAGTATTGACGATTGGAAAGAACTGGTAGCACTGCAAAGAAATGCTGAAGAAAAAACTAAATTTATTGAATTAGCAAGCGGAACCGCTCTGATTTATGATCATCGACAGGATAATGCCGTTACCATTCCGCAGGATGAACATTCTTCATGGCAACTATACAGAAAAAAGCTCTTAACAGATGGCTTTAAGAAGGAATCCGTTGAAGAAATAGAAAGAGCCACGATAAAAATTTTAAAACGACTCAACAGTGATACCCGAGAAAGTGGACCTATAAAAGGATTAGTAATCGGAAATGTTCAGTCTGGTAAGACAGCAAATATGGCTGCTCTTATGGCAATGGCTGCAGACTGGGGATGGAATATGTTTGTTATTCTTTCCGGTACTATTGAAAACTTGCGAGTGCAGACACAGACTCGACTGTTTAATGACTTAAATCAGACGGGCAACATAGCGTGGAGGGCTTTGGAACATTTAAGTAAAACAGTAGATATAGCACAAAAGGCGCAGAACCTTCATTTTGAGGATAATGCCAGAGATCGTTATTTCACAGTTTGCCTGAAAAACTCCGCGAGATTGAGAAATCTCATCCAATGGGCGCAACAGGATAAAAACAAGCAGAAGCAGATGAAAATTCTGGTTATAGATGATGAGTGTGATCAAGCTGGAATCAATACTGCAAACATTGACGAAGATGAAAGAAGAAAAATCAATTCACTTCTGTGCAATTTGGTTAACGGAAAGAATGAAGATGGCAAAGATATTGAAGCAAAATATTTGGCCATGAATTATGTAGGTTATACTGCTACACCATATGCAAACATTTTAAATGAAGCAGGAGAGGATTCATTATATCCAAGAAGTTTTATCAGTACCCTTGCAGTATCCAAGGAATATTTTGGACCACAACAGATTTTTGGATATTCAGGTGATTCTATTAATTTTGATGGAATCGATATTGTAAGAACTATCACAGAAGAAGAATTAAATGATCTAAAAAATATACATCAGGGAAATGCATATAAAATACCGGAAGCTTTGATCGATGCAATCGCCTGGTTTTTGTGTGGTGTTGGCTGTATGCGTATTTGGGGGTATAAAAAACCCATAAGTATGCTTGTACATACGAGCCAGAAAACAGGACATCATCAGCGGATTGCAGACGCAATTAATGAATGGTTTAACAATACTGATCCTGATGATATAGTCGAAAAGGCTGAAGATGTGTGGGAAAAAGAAACCACAAGATTTGGTTTGTCTGATTTAAGAAGCCAATATCCGGAATACGATAGAAAGGATGAAGAGATTAATCAGTATCCCTCATTCTCCGAAATTGAGAAGCAGATTGGGATCATTTTGAATGCTGGAATTTCAAATATAAAGCTTGATGATGAAGGCGAACTGACTTATCACAAAGGAATACATCTATGCATTGATAACTGCATGAATAATGGCATTACTGATGGGTATCATGTAAGACTTGCATATCCAGATCCACATAAGATGCCATCACCAGCACCTGCTTTCATTGTTATAGGTGGCGCTACATTATCTAGAGGATTAACGCTTGAAGGATTAATCAGTACTTTCTTCATCAGGTCTGTTGCTCAGGCAGATACTTTAATGCAGATGGGAAGATGGTTTGGATATAGAAAAAATTATGAACTACTTCCGAGAATCTGGATGACAGAAAAGACAGAAAAGCAATTTCAATTTTTGGCTGCTCTGGATCAGGAGCTGAGAGATGAGATTCAATACATGGATGTAAATGGCAGAAGTCCAGCCATGTATGGCCCAAAGGTAAAAAATTCTCCGAAGTTAAGCTTTATTAGAATTACTGCTAAAAACAGAATGCAGAGTGCAACATCTGCAGAAATGGATTACAGCGGTGCTTCAAATCAGACTTATTTGTTTGATAATAATGAAGATACTCTCAAAGAGAATATTGTTGTTACAGAGCAGTTTTTGCAGCAACTTGGAAAAGAGTGGCATCCTGCTCAATATACTAGGTTTAGTGAACATTCTGCGATATGGAGAAATGTGCCATTCAATATTGTGCGGGGCTACCTACAGAAATTCAAATTCCAAGAAAGATTAAATGTATTTAACGATATAAATCCATTACTTGTTTGGATAAAGAAAATGACGGATGATAATAAGTTGGATGGCTGGAATGTAATAGTTGGAGGAAAAGCGGAGCCAACCAATGGTACATGGGCATTACCTGATGGAACAATAATCAATAAAGTCAAGCGTAGCCGTAAAATAAATAAAAATGAAATGGCAGATTCGATTATTGATATTGGTGCATTACGCGCACCCGCTGATCTAGTTGCAGATATTGATTTGGACAGTATTAGTGATCCATCATTGAAAGCTGAGATCGAAGATTTTCTTGACAACTATAACGCAAAAGGAGCTTTGGCATACCGTGATAAATCGGGGCTTTCTACGACGCCACAGCTGATTATTTATCGTGTGGATAAAAATTCGAAGGCACAGGAAAATAGTTCTACTAGAATTGATCTTAATGCCAAGGAAGACATTATAGGTTTATGTCTTTATATACCGGGTGGACGAATCGGTACAAGTTATACATCTACAGTTTCGATAAAAATGTCAAACGATATTTTTGATGGTGATGCGGATTTGGAGGATTTAGATGCAAATTGAAATTGCTGAACCTGGAAGAATGAGTCAGACCGGTAGTTCTTTATTAAGACTGATTCAGAATAATAATATGCCAGTATTGGATCTGCTTGTACGTGAATCAATTCAAAACAGCTTGGATGCCTGGGATCAGAATACAAAAGCAAAGTTTGTAGAAGTGGATTATCTTACGGGAAAGTTCAATAGCAGAGTGCTTGGTAATGAGCTTGAACAGCTTACGGATCCCCTTGTGCGAAGATTCGGAAATAAAGAATATGATTATTTGGCAATTCGGGATTCTAATACGGTTGGTCTTACCGGCGTAATGGACTACAAAAAAGTACAAAATAATGAGTATGGTAATCTTCTTAAACTGGTGTATGAGATATGCAAACCTCAGACAACTGAAGGTGCTGGTGGCTCATGGGGAATAGGAAAAACTGTCTATTTTAGAATTGGAATTGGACTTGTTATTTATTATTCAAGGATAAGAAATCAATCAGGCAATTTTGAATCTAGACTTGCAGCTTCCTATGTAGAAAATGAAATTGATCCCAATGCTATGATTCCGGTATATGAAGGTATGAGTAAAAGAGGAATAGCATGGTGGGGCAGAAAAACTGGAAAAAATGAAACAGAACCTGTCACGGATGAGAAATATATTCGTGATTTCCTTGATATTTTTAATATTGAAGAATATTTGGGAGATGAGACAGGCACAACGATAATTATACCGTTTATAGATACAAAGGCTCTGCTTGAAAACAACAGGATAGAATATTTGAACGACCAGGACGAACCGATCATTCCGTTTTGGTGTACGAGTATCGAACAGTATCTTTCTATTGCTGTTCAACGGTGGTATGCGCCTAGGCTAAATAACAGAAATTATCAGCAAGGTGCATTTTTAAGGACAAAAATCAATGATCAAGGGATCGGCATGGATTCGATGCAGCCTGTTTTCAAAATTGTCCAGTCATTGTACAACAGATCTCAGTTTGTAAAAGAAGAAGACATATTGGCAGAATCGGATGATGTTCATATTGAAGATATAAGAATCAATACATATTTGGATGATCCAAAGATAGGAACACTTGCCTTTGCAAGAGTATCGAGAAAATTATTGAAGATGACGCCTCCTGATAATCTGCCAGATCCATGCATGTATTTCAACAATGAAAAACGGGATACTGATATGAACAGGCCAACAGTTTGTTTTACAAGAAAACCAGCCATGATTGTTTCATACGAAGAGGTTGGTCCCTGGGTTTCTAGTATTCCTTCTTCTTCCAAGGATGAATATGTTATCGGTATTTTTGTTTTAAGCTCGTACAGAAAACTGAAAAAAAGTCCCTCAGGTGGAACAATTGAAGAATATATTAGAAAAAGCGAAATGGCTGATCATACATCTTGGGGGGACTGGAGCGAAGGGAGTTATAATCCGAGATTTGTAAGTAAAATACAATCAAAGGTAAATAAAATAATTAGTAAGGAATATTCTCAAGAGCAGAAGCCGGTTAAACCAAAAGAGATGTCAGGCTTAGGAAAGATGCTTGGTGACATGCTTCTTCCTCCTGAAGGTTTTGGATCAGGAGCCGGAAAGGGACATGGTGGAAGTCCTGGCGGCTCTCCTGATCAAAAAAAAGCTCGATTCAAGTTCGATGTTGAAAAAAATGGAATCAAATATTTATCTGGTAAGATGATAGTTCCGATTATTTTACAGACATCGACAAAGAAAAAAATATCAAAAGCTGGATTCGATATTCTTGTAGATTCGGATTTTAAGAAAATAGAGATAAATGAGTGGGAAAATATAATGAAATTAAAGAGCCCATTTGATATCAGTGAGTTCCGAATCTGCATTGACAATATTGATGGTGAAAAACAAGATATAGAAGAAAATCTTAGTTCGGATTCAATCGAAATAGGAGATATTTCATTTACAAAAAGATTGACAAAATCCGGAACATGTAATGGATTGAGTGTTTTTTCTGATGAACCACATTTTTTCAAAATGAAACTATATGCTACTGTTAAGATAGAAAGAATGGATGTCAAGCCATCATTCCTTTTTGAAAAGGAGGCTGAGTGATGTCTTCTAATGATATTTTGCTTTACCCATCGCTGAATGATAATATTATTAGCCGATTACGACTTCAAAAACAACCATTCTTCTTTTTTTATACGGATAAAAATGATGATGAATTTGAACTTGTAGCTGATCAAATAGATGCTACAGATATTTATGCAATAAAAGACGAACAGGGAGTGTGGACACAGAATGATAATAATATAGGTTTTCGCAGAAGGTACTGTCTGAGGACTTTCAATTGTCTTTTTGGAGAGAATGGAGTAGCTTGCGCAGACGCAGTTTTAGGAATGGCTATACAGTGGATGTCGCCTGATTCAAAGCAAAGAGGAGTTGTACCTTTTGGCACGTTTACTCAAAATGATTCTATATTTGAAGCACAAGTAGATAAAATATTTGGAAAGGCTCAGTTGCGCGGAGAAGTATGTTTATCTACAATTCTTTATATTGCTGAGCCAGGACATCCTTCCGATAATGAATCATATTTAGCTAATACAGCTGGTTATGTACTAGGTGAACTGGATTCGTGTACCATTCAGCTGGATGGAACAAGTTCTATATTTCCAGTATATGAAATATATGAACCAGATCAACCCCTGTGGACACTGCAGTGTGATTGGGATGATCCCACATTGGACTCTTTATCTGAATGCGTATCAATTAATTTGAATAAAGCACATAAAAATTATCCATATATCAATCGGGAAGACAATCGCTTTGATAGTCAACTTCTTGCTGAAATTATGGCATCTGCAATTACGTTGATCATTAATCAAGTTCGTTTTGAATCTGGCTATTGGGAACAGATTACTCAGGGAAAGGATTTACAACAGGGGAGTATTGGCCAAGCGATATTTTATTTTATGAAAACCCTAGGGTGGGATGTCTCTACTCCTATAAATACATCTGTAAGTGCACGTAGATTTTTTGAACAAAGGATCCAGTAATGAAAATAAAGTCAATTACAAGAGGACAGGCACAGGAAGCCATGAAGAACTGGATAGATAATTATCCGAATCTTCCTTCTGTTGATGAAGAATTTTCTGAATTACGAAAAGAAATTCAAGAAATAAATAATACGGTCCGAAAGGAAACTAATGATGATTCTGATCTAAAAAAATCATTATATTATTTGGATTACAGATTTGGCATACTGTTTTTTGAGTATCTGAAAAAATGTGGTTTTTCACTGAGAGACGCTTCTAGTGATGGCTTTTGGCGATATTTATCTGTTGTTGTTGCACCTGATGTAGTCGCTCAAAGATGGGGCAAAGATAATGAGAGCCATTATTGGAGTCAACCCTCTAGAAACTGGTTTAGATCGCTATGGTGGTTTGTCTACTTATCTTGGCAGGGAGATGTGAAATCTACCAACGACCTATTATCATGCAAACATTTTACTACTGATACGATTTTGAATTTTGAGGAGCGCACAGGACGTAAGGGTACATATGTTGAAGTGTATCGTCAGATAATAAAGTGCTATGCCGAAATTCCTGACAATATTATCAGAGAACAGGGAAGAGGGAGAAGTAAGGGAAGTGATGATCTCTTTCGTGTTGTTATGAAGTTAAATACAGCAAGATTGATGGTTACAGATCCAGCTCTTTATGCGGGAGGAGCAAGAGCATATGCGATATCACTTTTTAAGGATGCAGGAGTAGATCTTAATGTTGCCTAAGGTTATAGACTTGTTTTCTGGTTGCGGTGGATTGGCACTTGGCTTCGAAAAAGCAGGTTTTAATATTTCTGCTGGAATAGAACTCATGCCGGAAGCATACAAAACAATTTCATATAATTTGGATTATCGTTATGGGAGATCAGAAACTCATATCTGCGGAGATATCACACAGACTGATGCCGATATATTTAAGAATCGGTTTGGCAAAGAAGGCTGCATCGTTATTGGAGGTCCGCCTTGCCAGGCATATTCATTGGCTGGAAGAGCAAAACTGAGGTCGCTTGGAGAAAATCGAATAAATGTAAAGGATTCTAGAGGGTATTTATTCCAAGATTTTTTGAGGTTTGTATACGATTTGGATGCAAAAGCTGTTGTGATGGAAAATGTTCCAGAAGCAACTGACTTTGGAAATATGAATATTCCAGAGATAGTCTCTGAGTCGTTAGAAAAAAATGGATATAATGTATTTTGGACTGTTTTAAATGCGGCGAATTATGGAGTTCCACAGCTCAGAGAAAGAATATTCTTACTAGGCATAAAAAAAACAGAATGCAAGGAGATACAAATTCCTATTCCCACTCATAGGAGTGCTTATAATTATCAGACACCTTATCAGAAGAAAATTAAGGCATTTGCAAAATATCCACATTTTCGAGAACCAAAGATGGCTGATAGCAATAGCAGACCTTGGGTCACAGTAGGAGATGCCTTTTCAGATTTACCAGTGCTTTTTTCTTCTTCGGGTTCAAAATATCATTTCGCCAAACTGAATGAAGAACTTAATTATAAATCTACACCACAAAATGAATTTCAGAAGACGATGAGAGACTGGTATGGGGATTTAAGTGTCAGTATTTCGGCGAACGCTTTCAGAAATAATAAACGTGATTATGCTATTTTTGAAAAAATGAAGCAGGGAGATGATTATATCGCTGCGTCTCGGATAGCCGATACCTTATTTGAAAAAGAAGCAAAATTATTTAATTATGAACCGGGATCAGATCAATACAATGCACTTCGTAAAAAAATGGTTCCAGTTTATGATAGAACTAAGTTTGAACGAAAATGGCAAAGACTTGAGGAAAGTAAGCCATCGCATACCATTGTTGCACATTTGTGCAAAGATACGTATAGTCATATTCATCCTGTAGAACCAAGAGGTATTTCTGTAAGAGAAGCTGCGAGACTTCAGTCATTTCCGGATGATTTTTATTTTGATTGTTCTATGGGAGATGCTTATAAACAGATAGGCAATGCAGTTCCACCGCTATTGGCATATGCAGTAGCTAAAAGTGTTTTCAATGCTTTTGAGGAGAATAAACCATGAGAACAATCGATGAAATTAGAGAAGGATTTGCTGCATTGACAGTAAATGGTGCTAGATTACTTACATCTTTACCAACAGAATATCCTGCGTATGTTTTAAGAACAAATGATGGTTTTGGTGTAGCTATCCAGGTAGATGATGATTTGGAGATTTCGGAAAAATTTAATAGCTGTAGATTTCATACGGGAAAATTACGGATGGATGGTGTTTTAAGAAACTATCTTTTCCTCGATTCAATGTTTGAAGATTATAGGTATGAGTTTGCTTCATTGTGTACCGAATTTGTAGAAGCAGGAATTGATGGAAGTAATAGAAAGTCCATTCTGCACGATCCATTTGCATGGTGGTCAAGATGGCGTGAATTGGTTGGGAACACGAGTAGAGAAAAGAAAGTTTATAATGTCATCGCGGAGATGATTGTACTTCTATATAAGTATACAAAGGATTCATCAACTGAATGGGCTGCTACTAGAGGTGGAACACATGATATTGAATGTGCAGAGGAGAGTTGCGAAGTTAAGTCTACCCTTAAACGATATGGAGCAACTATTACAATTTCAGGGCAACATCAATTGGAACACTATAAGCCTTTGTGGATATATTTCTGCCGATTAGAAGAATCATCAGAGGGCTTTTCAATCAATGATATTGAGAAAAAACTGGTAGCTAGCGGCTATGATGAATCAAAACTGGAAATTGAACTTGAAAGACAAGGATTTGAGAAAGGCACGAACGCTAGAAATAAGAAGTATAAGATTTTGGAAAAAAGAAAGTATGAGGTAAATGATTCTTTTCCTAGAATAGTACAGGAGTCTTTTAAGGATAATAGATATCCGTCAGCCATAGTGCATATTGAATACACGATTGATTTGGACGGGCTAGAGTATACAGCATGGTAATCGAATGTTTAAAATAGTTGAAATGTTTAGCGGCATCGGGGCTCAGGCCAAGGCGTTTGAACGAATCGGTACCGAATATGAAATCATAAATACATGTGATTGGGATATTACTGCAATTATTGCATATTGTCTAATTCATAAGGGAAAAATTGATATTGATAAATACAAGCATATTTCGAATGAAGAAATAGAAAAGGCTTTATCTCAATTTACTCTAAGCATGGACGGAAAGACCCAAATTTCAAAAAATATATACAATCAATTTTCTACAGAATTCAAGCGATTACTGTATGCGGCTATTAAGCAGACAAGGAATTTTGTTAGCATTACGGATGTGCATGGCTATGACATAGAAGATGATATTGACCTATTGACATATTCTTTTCCATGTCAGGATTTATCTTTGTGTGGATGTTGGCATGGAAATAAAAGCGGAATTTCTCGAAATGCCCATAATAGATCAGGAATGTTGTGGGAAGTGGAGAGAATCTTAAAAGAAATGTATTCGGGAAAGAAAGCGCTTCCTCATTTCTTGGTAATGGAAAACGTGCCCAATATATTATCGGCTACTCATAAAAAGGATTTTGATGATTGGAAAAATACCTTGGTGAAGCTGGGATATGTCAATCATATATATAGGTTGAATGCAAAAAACTTTGGGGTGCCACAAAAAAGAGAGCGGGCGTATATGATCAGCATTCTGTGCAATGGAAATTTTTCTAAGGAGGCTACTGTAAAAAAGTACTTTGAGATGAACAATCTTGAGGATATAGAGATAGCCCAAAAATATAGATATAGAAAATATTATTTAAGGGATGTACTGAGACTGAATTATAATAATTCGAATTACAAAAATGAGGCAGAACAAAATCAGCCAAACGATACTCCTTCAAGGGAAAAAATATTAAAAGAAAATGATTTGTTGTTTGATGGTAGAATAATTAACGAAATATATGTAAATACAGTAACCACTAAACAGGATAGAAATCCTAATTCTGGTGTTATTTCATTTTTTAACCAAAAAGAGGGTAAAGCTAAATGGCGATATTTGACACCTAGAGAGTGTTTTATGCTTATGGGATTTGACGAATCAGATTATGATTCTATAGTTTCAAATAATCCTATACTGAATAATTGTAAAAAGCTGTTTACAAATGAAAAGATGCATAAATTAGCGGGAAACAGTATTTGCGTGGATGTACTGATTCCTATATTTACGCAATTATTTGAACTGAAAGAAAAATTAGGCTATGAAAAGTATACAAAAATGAATCAAGAATCGCTCGAAGATTTAAAGATTCAAAAGAAAGGGGCATAACTGTTATAGATTTTACAGACGTCATAAGTACTTAAAGTAACATAATTAGTGGCTTGAGAATTCATAGAAGATTGAATACTTACATGGGATTTAACTCGTCTTCGAAAATTCACAAGCCTTTTTGATTTTATGGGATGTTTATTGTACATAATAATTCCCAATCCATTGTCAAAGAACAGAAGAAAGAATATAATAAGGGAGATTCTTTGTATCATAATTTTCCCGGAGGTTGATATGTCAAAACAGATTCATATAAGGTTAGATGATGCAGTTTATGAAGCCTTAACCGAATATTCAACCGAAAAAAAATCAACTTTGCAAGACTCCATATCAACTGCGGTCATGCAGTTGGTAAAACAACAAAAAAGAGATGAAAAGAATTGCAAATTTACATTTATAGATCTTTTCGCCGGTATTGGTGGAATGCGGCTCGCTTTTGAAAGTGTTGGAGGAAGATGCGTTTATTCCAATGAATGGAATAAATACAGTCAGCAGACATATTTTGCAAATTTTGGAGAGCAACCTGATGGCGATATTACCAAGGTGAATGAAAACTCAATCCCTGATCATGATATTTTAGTGGCAGGCTTTCCATGCCAGCCGTTTTCTATAGCGGGCGTATCAAAAAAGAATAGTATGGGAAGGGCCACAGGATTTCAAGACAAAACGCAGGGGACTCTGTTCTTTGATGTGTGTCGGGTTTTAAGAGCGAAAAGACCAAAAGCATTCATGCTTGAAAATGTAAAGAATTTAAAAAGCCATGACAAGGGAAGAACCTTCAAAATAATCATGGAGTCCTTGGAAGAACTGAACTATGAAGTTTTCACAGCAGTTCTTGATGGACAGAATTATGTCCCGCAACACAGGGAGCGTATTTTAATTGTTGGATTTGACAGAGAAAGATACGGGACAAATATTCCATTTACTTTTGACATAACACCCAAAATGCCGAAACCTGTCATGAACGATATACTGGAAGATCATGTAGATGACAAGTATACACTTTCAGACAAGCTGTGGATTTACCTTCAGAATTATGCAGCAAAACACCGGGCTGCCGGCAATGGATTTGGTTATGGAATTGCAGACAAAAACGGTATTTCACGGACCCTCAGTGCAAGATATTATAAAGATGGTTCGGAAATATTGATTGCACAGGAAGGGAAGAATCCGAGGCGCCTAACACCAAGAGAATGTGCACGGCTACAAGGATTCCCTGATTCTTTCAAGATTGTTGTTTCTGATACACAAGCGTACAGGCAGTTCGGAAATTCCGTTGTTGTGCCATTAATGGCAGATGTTGCCGGACTGATCGTTGCTAAATTAAAAATACTTGAGAAGAAAGCAGATTCTTTAGGATCTGAAAACATTAAGGGTGATCAGCAAAGGAGCAGGATGGTGATGTGATGGAAGATATGTCATTAAAAGCTGTCAATGCTTCGTTAAGCGGAATGAGTTCATTTTGTAAATTTTTGACGGCAAATGATACAGGAAAGACAGGCGGACATCAATCCGGCTATTTGATTTCAAAGTCTGCATCTGAAATGATTTTTCCAAGTCAAATGTTGCTGAAGAGTCAGATTTTGAAAAAATATATCCGTATCCAGTGGCAGGATGATTTCATTACGAACAGTTGTTTTACATGGTATGGTAGCAAAAATGAACTTAGAATAACCCGCTTTGGCAAAGATTTTCCATTTTATCATCCTGTTTTTACTGGAGCATTGTTTGTACTTGTAAAGCTGAATGAAGAAGAATATAAAGCCTATATACTGAATACGGATGATGACATCAATCAATTCTTGGATACATTCGGACTGACACCGGCTGAGACAAATAGACCTATAGATTTTACAAAGACGGATCAGGAGCTGCGTGAAAAAGCAGAAATAGATAATTTTATTAAAACGCTTTGCACTGATTTTCCGACATCAGAAGAAATGTCTGCAGAAGCAAGAAGAATTATTAAGATTACTCGTGTTAAGCCAAGAATGGTAGCTGACAAACCCTTTGATCCGGATAAGATGCTGCTGGACTGGACAGAAGAGGAGTATGTGCTTTTCCAAGCAATTGAAAGATATCGATATGGATCGGTAATAAAAAAAGGATTCAAATCCGTCGATGAGTTTGTTGTACTTGCAAACCAAGTTTTGAACAGACGGAAAAGCCGTGCTGGAAAAAGTTTGGAACACCATCTGGCGGCAATATTTGATCAGAATAGAATTAGGTATACGGCACAGGGTGTTACAGAAGGCAACAAGAAACCTGATTTTGTATTTCCGTCGATAGAAGATTATCATAATATTCTTTTTTCTGTAGACAAGCTCTGTACTCTTGCGGCGAAAACAACCTGCAAGGACCGCTGGAGACAGGTTTTGAATGAAGCTGACAGGATGAGAGATCGTAACAAGTATCTGTGTACTCTACAGAGAGGAATATCTGAAGAACAAATGGATGAAATGAAAGCAGAAAAAGTAATTCTTGTTGTTCCGGCATCTTATATCAGAGATTATCCTGTTTCAAAACGTAGTGATATTTGGACAATAAGTGATTTTATCCATTATGTTAAAAAGATGGAAATGATATAGACCTGTAACTTTTGGAATAAGGAGCTGAAAATATGAAACCCAAGACATTTAGCCTAGGAGAATTGTATTGCGGACCAGGAGGTTTGGCTTATGGTGCTTTACATGCACAGAGTGATGATGGAAAGTTCAAAATTTCTCATGCCTGGGCAAATGATTATGATTTTGAGACTTGCGAGACATATAGATTCAATATTTGCCCTAATGATCCGCGATCTGTGATTTGTAGTGATGTTAGAGATCTTGATTTAGACAAGTTAAAAAAGATAAGTGCATTTGCATATGGATTCCCTTGCAATTCTTTTTCTAATGTCGGAGAGCATCAGGGAATAGCAAACGAAAAATTTGGACAGCTTTATTGGTATGGCATAAAAGTAATTAGAAAATTCAAACCGGATTGGTTTATTGCTGAAAACGTCAGTGGTATTAGATCTGCAGGAACGAATGATTTCCAGACGATACTTAAAGATATGGAGGAATCTGGATATAAACTTGTTACAAATCTATACCATGCTGAACAATATGGCATACCACAAACTCGGCATAGAGTCATAATTGTTGGGATCAGGAAGGATCTTAAGGTTGAATATCATGTACCAGATCCTACACAGTATAAGAGTGTGGACATATCTTCAAGAACTGCTTTAGCAAATATTCCTGATTGGGCATTTAATAATGAAATAAAAGTATTAAATGAACGTGTTATAAAAAGGCTGTCCTACATTAAACCAGGACAGAATGTTTGGCAAGCTGAAGACAATATGCCAGAGGAATTAAGGATCAAAACAAGAACAAAAATTTCTCAAATATACCGTAAGCTTGATCCTGATAAGCCCAGCTACACCATGACGGCGGCTGGTGGTGGTGGCACTGCTGGGTACCATTGGACAAATCGTGAATTAACGAATAGAGAAAGGGCAAGAATTCAAACATTTCCAGATAATTATCATTTTATAGGAAATTATGCAAGTGTTCGTAAACAGATTGGAATGGCTGTACCTTGTAAATTAAGTAATATTGTAGTTACAGCTATTTTGAACAGTTTTGCAGGAATTTCATATCCATGGGTTGAAGCGAATCTTCAGGAGTGATGCTATTATGTATGACCATTGGTTTGTTTCGAGACAGAAGAGACAATTAACACAGATTTTACCAGCATTGATTGCCTACAGTGATATTTGTGTTGGCGAGAAATGGTCAGGGAATACGAAACTTCAATTAAAATGGGAAGACGAGCTTGCAAAAAGAAGTATTACTGAACATGGTACTTTAAGAGCTCGTAAAGCTGGTGCTGGTGGCGGTGGTATTAGAACCTTGTTTAAGCAAATGAAGGATCTAGGCTTAGTCTTTTTGGAAGATGATACCAATCGCTGCCAACTTACGTTAATAGGAGAAAGTCTCGTAAAAGGCGATGTGACGTTCGTTGAGGCAATGAGACTTCAACTTCAAAAATATCAATATCCTTCTGCTGCTTGTTGGACTGGAACAGGAAGCGTAAATCATGAGTTCAGAGTACATCCTTTCCAGTTCATGTTCAGACTTCTCCTTGATAATCGACTGGAAAATAGATTAACGATGGACGAGATGAAGTTCATCGTTATTTTCCATGCGCGAAATGATTCTATTGAATGTTTTGAATATGTGGTACAAGAGATATTAAAATCAAGGAAAGATACTACATATTTTGAAAATTATCAAGATTCCAAGAAGACCTATTCAAATATCGCCAATACATTCTTTAATTACATCAGTCTTACACAGTATATTGATAGAATACCTCAGGCTATTTGCATTAGAGCTGGAAGAGAAAGCGATATTGCCACTTTTATTCAAAAGGATGCTAAGTTTATTCAGCATCCGGAGTTGACGGAAAATTATCTGCGGAATTATGGGAAGGGATATACTGCGAAAGATCTTAGAAATTTTGACAAAGTTAAATCTCTCTCAAAAAGCGAAATTATGAATGCAAGAATCAACAAGGAATATGTGCTTCTTGCATTAGAAACTCCTATAACAGAAATAACATCAGACGTTGTAGAAAAAATTTCAGTGCGCACAGGGATAGACGAAAAATACATTGAAAAATATTTAGTCACAAACCACTCAAAAGGTAATATTGATGACTTCTTTGTAAATTACAAGGAATTGTCCTTGGCGGGTCGAGATGGAGCGATAGCTTTTGAAGAAGCAACATGTGAAATGTTTAAGAAAATATTCCACATGAACGTAAAACATGTAGGTCAAATTGGCAATACGCCAGATATATATGTTGAATCGGATGATGCAAAGTATTGTGGCATTTTAGATAATAAGGCTTATAAGAATGGATATAGTCTAATAGGCGATCATAAAAGAAGAATGGAAGTGGAATATATTCCCCATGTCAAAGAATATGGTGGGGATAAATACCCGTTAAAGTTTTTCAGTTATATCGCAAATTCATTCGGATCAAATATTGATTATCAGATCAGGCAAATTCATGAGGATACTGGAGTAAATGGATCGGCTATGCCAGTAGAGATGCTAATTAATCTTGCTCAAGATTATGCTGATAAACGGTTGGACCATGAAAGTATTCGGCAAATATTTTCTGTTAATCATCAAGTTTCAATTGAAGATATTGAACATATTGAGAAAAAGATATACCCATTAAATCCATCGTCAGGGTTGCTTGTCGCTGAAAAACGTAGGTAACGATATGGATAATTTGACCTCTCAGCAAAGACATAAAAATATGCAAAATATTCGAGGAAGAGATACAAAACCTGAAGTTATTTTGCGAAAGAAATTGTGGCATTTAGGTTATCGATATTATAAGAATTTCAAGCAACTCCCTGGGTCACCAGATATTTATATTTCGAAATATAGAATATGCGTTTTTATCGACAGTGAATATTTTCATGGAAAAGATTGGGATTGTACAGACGCCGGTTATCCTTCTAAAAAATATAAAACACTTCGCGAACAAGTAGAGCATGGAACTCATCCGGAATTTTGGACGAAGAAAATTGAAAAAAATATCAACCACGACAATGATGTCGATGGTCGACTGAAGGCAGATGGATATATTGTAATCCGTCTTTGGTCAAAAGATATTCTACATGACATGGATTCTTGTATAAACACTATTGAGGAAGCAATATTAGATAGTAAAGCATTTAATAACGGATAAATTTTTTTTATCGTAATAAATACTGTAACTATCCTCAATAAAGGAGGATTGCGTGAGAGTTTTCGTAATTGATGTTAATTCAGGAACTTATTATACAGATGATATTCGGGATGATATAAAGGTATATTATAAGATTATAGGATGCGAGTTGATTGATATTGCAGAAGTTCAGATTGAGGATAGGATTTTTGATGTAATATGTGATGATGAAGGGATGTATGTGAAGAACGGTGCAAGACCATCTGTCGTAGATGCAAAAAGCAATGTGAAGATGGTCGGCACTTTAATGTTCTGCCATGGAGATAGCAATGGGGATGAGATTGGTCTCAATGATGGTGATGCAACTGTCCTTAATAAATATATGGTGAGAGTCGTTGCCGAAGAACTTGATGAGAAAGATCCTAGACCCAAAGCCTGGTATCTTTTGAAATATCCTTTTACCAATGAATAAGACGCGGGTTTTCTATTCGGTGTAACTTGTTCGGACAGGGATATCTAAAGTGAACATAAAAAAGGGAATCATTCTTTGTGATAGTAAATAGGATATCAATGATGGAAATGAATGTAACTTCAAAAATTATTGAATCAGAAAATCTGACCGGATTCCGCGAGGTTGGTGCGGATCATCATTCGGAAAAATATGTGCTCGCGACAGGAAATTATTATTTCTGGAGCAGAGGATATTTTCAGGATATCGTGGAGAGCCGATCAGATGGATTCTGCATTTTCCCTGTTTTCCATCTCGAAGATTCCAATGAAGACAATCTTAAGGCAGTCGAAGCGGCCGAGGGACGGTTTCATGGGATGGGAGCACATTTTATAGAGCTTCTTGGTGGCTATGTGTACAAGAAAACAGAACGGGCGGTTGAGGAATTAACTTTATTCGTGCCATATGAAGGAGGCATTCAATTTATTCCGCAGGAGTTCCTCGGGCAGGTTATGAAGACTGCGGCAAGGTTTTCACAGGAATACTTCATATACTGCAGTCCGAAAACGCATGAGACCTCGCTGTATCGGCAGGCGGAAGGCTCCGAAATATATTCGATTGAGCAATCGTTTGGTATTTTTGATATTGATAAAATCGAACTGTATTACAATGCGCTGCGTAAGCATCTGATGAAAGATGGTACTGTGTATCTGTTTGAAGGATATTATTCTCCGAGTACTTATATGGGTGCCATGATGCGGATTCAGAAGG
>Ga0256404_1006443_pt1 | contig 19437 bp, 13 predicted proteins | sample RumenRJG_01DNA_FD_185990 | JGI IMG/M metagenome (GOLD analysis project Ga0256404, IMG submission 185990) | Bovine rumen microbial communities from Lethbridge, Alberta, Canada - RJG_01 | ecosystem: Host-associated > Mammals > Digestive system > Stomach > Rumen | place: Canada: Alberta | collected...
ATCTTTTCTTGTTCCATGACCGCAAAGGTAAGCAAAAAAAATAGTTTTAGCACGCTATCATATCAAGTTCTTTGGTTAGGCAGCGGCATCCGTCCGCCACGGACAATCCCCCTTGGGCCCAAAAAAGGTATTATTATGGCAAATAAAAACTACCCAGTAAGACCGGAAAGCAGCCCAAAGGCTGCACCGGTCAGGAAGAAGGACGTTACGGAAGTCCTTCTGGAAGTAAACGATCTAGCAGAGAAGTTGCTTGAACAGATGGTAAAACTAAACACCAAGTACGCAAACCTACAAAAGAATGGGCTGCCGTTAAAGATGGAGGGTCGTTCCAGAGAGTTATTCGAAACACTCTTTGCCCAGATGAAAGAGTTGCCTGTCCAAGTGGACAAGGCATCTGCTGCAGGCATGGAGAAATCCATCAAGCGACTTGATGATGAAATCACAAAGGTTAGAAACTACTGCATCACCGTCACCATCGTCATCAATGCTCTGATTACAATACTAGCCTTATCAATATTGACGTAGGAATAGAAGAAAGTCTTCGCAGTCTTTTTAGGAGTGGCGAAGACTTTCTTATGACTCTTTCATAGAAAACAAACTTCGTTTAACTGGATGTTATTATTTCCTCCAGTTGGTCTTTTATCGTTTGAAAGTCCTGGTTTAAATCCAAAGATTTAACATAAAAAACATTTCCGTCTCTATGTGGATAAGTGTAATTCATTTCCCCTTCATCCTGTGTCTGAGCATATAACAACAAGCCGTCTACTTTCCCTGTGTGCCCTACATCGTAATTAAGGACATAGGAGTTAATCTGATAGAAATTAGGGGTGTGAAGTACGTTCTTGCCAATATGTTCACTTAATGAATGAGAATAATACTTTGCATCAATAATGAGCGTGCGGGGACCAATTTCCATAAAGATGTCGGTCTGCATGATAGGTAGCACAGCCAGCGAATCTGCGGAAACCTGATCCATGTCAAAATTCCATTTGACCTGTGCAGCTCTCGGCTTGCATTCAGGATGGTGTCGTTTGTAATATTCCAGAATGAATTTCTCATATAGGCGACACATATGTTCATCGGAAAACGTATGCATGGCATATTCGCCACTATCCGTTGTCATAATCAGGTTGTCAAGAACAAAGAAACATATGTATATCAACATTCTATAGGTACGACTATTTCGATCAAATCGTATCGCTGACCATCTTATACATGAAGGATCAATTGTTGACACATCCGAGAAATAGAACATCAGTTTCTTTAGCGCGCCTTTTCTTTCTTTGCCAACCTCCCCATGCTTTATGAGAAGGACGGCTGTCGTCTTGATAATTTGATTAAAAAGGTTATTGACAGAAAGTTCATCATAGTCACAATCCAGGAGTCTCTTTCTTGATGCCAAATTCCTAACACTACCATCAATGTCCAACTTACCTTTCAGTGATGACATCGTTTCATGCTTACTGACATATTCCCTCCTAAGACCTTGCTTCAACTGATAGGCAATACCCCTTGAAAGGATTTCGGCAAACAAATCATGAATGTTGTCGAAATCCTCTGTGGCAATCTTCTCATAGTTGTTCTGACTCAGCTCTTGAAAAGCGTATGTCAGCATATAGAAGATGTTGCGTATTAGTATTCCTTTATCTTCTGTCATTTAAAGATAGCTTTCAGTTTTGCCACTTGTTGGTTAAACAGAGCATTATTGTCAAACCAATATTCTCTGATCATCGGAATGATGTCATACTCAACGACGTTTCGAAGCCATTCTTCAGAGAAGTTCTTCTGGTTACAGAAATAGCTATGTCCGATGCAGAATCCCTCTCCCAAAGAATCGTCTTTTGCAATTACATCATTCAGCATGGTAATCACGTCAACAGCTCTGTCAAACAATTCATTATTGAGAGTGGCCTTATATTTTTTAAACCCTTCAGAGTCAAAACCAGGACACATATCAATGAAGCTGAACCTGCGTCGTAAAGCATAGTCAATCATGGCTAAACTGCGGTCGGCTGTATTCATCATTCCTATGATATACAGGTTGGCTGGAACATCAAACATTTCATCACTATATGCCAGCTTTACAGTCTCACCACGATATTCATTTTCGATGAGCATCAATAGTTCACCGAATATTTTGCTCAAGTTACCTCTGTTGATTTCATCGATGATAAAGAAATATGGTCGCTCTGGGTCTGCTTTTGCCTTCTTACAGAAAGCGTAGAATACTCCCTTCTTCAAATAGAAGCCACCATCCTCGTTGGGTTTGTAGCCCATAATAAAGTCTTCGTAGGTGTAACTTTGATGGAATTGAATGAACTCCACGCGAGACTTATCTATTTCGCCCATGAGGGAATAGGCAAGTCTTTTTGCTGAATAGGTTTTGCCTACACCTGGCGCACCCTGAAGGATAATATTCTTCTTTGTGAGCAGGAGGGCTTTCATCCTTCGGTAAGACTCTTTGTCGATATATACATCCTTCAGGAAATCTTCTTCTGTATATTGTGGGTTATGCTGTTCTATGCGAATGGGATTATCCTCTCGTATTAAATCCATTAAGCTGTTATATTCCTCTTCTGTCAGTTTGTAGAATGATCCCTGAGGATTTTTCAGATATTCCATATCGGCCAATTCTGGAATGGAGCGTAAAACAGAATAGTCAATCGGAGAAGGTAATGTCTCAGTCTTCTTAAAGAAGATAAGCCTTCCATCATTAGCCTTATCCACTTCTGCCAGAGCAACAATCTGTTTGGTAGGAGTCGCCTCATATCCAATAACCACGTCGCCTTTCTTTGCATCAAGAAAATTTTGGAAAATGCGACGTCGATTCCCGTTGTCATTATACAATGTATATTCTTGTACGTCCCCAACCTTCATATCGTTAAAACTCCAGATTTTAGGACTTGCTACAAGCCACCAATATCTCTTAGGCGTTGACTCTGGTATTTCATTCTCCGAGAATAAGGCCTCCAGTTTTTTAACATAATCGGGATATTTTGTAATATCAGTTAGCGTCTTTAAAACGGTATCATGTGGCGCGTCCCAATTGCCGACATGGGTCCAATTCACCTTCCGGCTATTCTTATAAGTGCCACGTGTCTCATCATAAGCATATTCGCCAGTGACTATACCCCGTCCAATGATTTTAGTCTTACCTTGTTTTACAAAAATCACATCACCTGGCTTGATAACATGGCAAAACTCCCACAATGCCAGACGGTCATTAATGAAAGAAGCTTCAGGCTTATTGTAGACTTCTTGCATCTTGGCTTGTATTTCTTCCATTGAAGAATATTGGCTGAAGTCCCCCATATCGTCCCAGCCAAGATACATCATTCCGGCATTTTGACAGTCAATCCATTTTGAGGCATTCTCTCCTGGGGCATACATCCAATATTTAGTCATAGTTGATTCTGAAGAAGGCTTAGGAGAGGCAACCGGAATTATACTTTTGTCAAAGGAGATCTTCAGCAAGCGGATAATGTTATCGGCCTCGATGCCTTCAACGCAATGGAAAAACATCTGATTTCTTGTCATTGTCTCCTCGACAACAGAGTCAGGACGTGGAAGATGCCACTCAACGGAGCGTTGCACTGGATTCTCAACTTCATTTATGAATGAGCATTCTGAATTGAATCGCCCCCAGCCATAAAGATGGTGAGCAAAGCCGCCACTGTCTTTGTAATTTGAGAAAACTACGACGATGTCCCCAATTTTTACCTTCTTAATGAAGTCCCAATAAGCATATGGTATCTTAACATCCGTATTGCCTACCACCTCACGATATGCTCTGCCAAGATCCTCTTTTGACTTACACGCTGAAAAATCAAGTTGTCCCTTCGCTGAAGACCCTACAGCAAGAATGTTAGACTTGAAGGAATCATCGTTTCCATTCCACATCCATACACGAGGAGAGTTTGTAGCTGCTGACCATGCGGAATGTGAAAAGTCCAAGAATGATTTGATAGGAAGATCATGTGCCTGAACGGTGGGCAAAATCTTATTCAGAAGTTCTTTATATATGGAATAGTTGAACGTTGGGAAATCGTCTGGTAAACCAATAGTAGATAAATAGGCGCGGTTGCGTGAATCTAGCGAGATGTAATTGGAAGGGCTAATCCAGAACAATGTCATGGTCAGGCTGTACTTAGGCATACATCCATCTTCGAGCACACGATTAAAGGCTCCTTCAATGTCTTCGCCTAAGATTACTTTTTCATAAAGAGTCCACAAGTTACGAATGACCACATCATTATCTGGCCCCCACGAGAAAAAGAATGCTCGTTGTGGGTCAAGTGTTGGTATGCCGTTAAAGTCCGTCGGTATTTCTGATTCAAGACCGAAATGTATCTTAAACTTTTCAAGGAGAGCCGTGCGGTTCTCCCATTTGATATTACGGTTGAATATACCAAACACGGAGAATGGGTCTATATCAACTATCTTAGAGCCATCTTGCTGATGTAGATAGTTGACCAAGGACTTTCCATCATCTCGTGTGACAGTGCTCAACTCTGTATATATCCAATTCACCAAACGAGTGCGGTCTTCCTTATAGATGAGCAACTTCTTTGCAAGTTCTTCAAATAGTGGTACCCATGAAAATTTACTATCCATACTAAATTCTTTTTAATCGCTGTTAGTAATACATTTCTATATAGCTATATGCCTTCTCGAAAACGTCATTATCCTTAATCTGGTATTTTATCCAGAGAATAGAACGCAGTTTCTTCTTTATCTCGCGTCTGGCAGTAACACTTTGGAATGCATCATTGAATTGGCGAATGATATTGACCACTTCATTGTCGATGTCGTTCACCACTTGTTCAACAATGATAGGCGTTTCCTCGGACTTGATGCTTTGGAAGAGATCTGTCAAGGCAGCTCTTGCCTGAGCACGCTTGTCCATCGGTTTCTCTATTTCCTTCTCTGCTTCTAGCAATTCACGGGCCATCTGCAACAGTTGTTTCAGGAAGTCAATGCTTGATATCAAGTTCTGCTCCATACGTTCGCGCAGTTCATCCAACTTGTCGGCAAACTTTTTGAACTTCGGATCACCCTTATGTTCACCCAGTCGAATCTTCAACATCTTCTCCACCTCGATAATCTTCTTCTCACGCTTTTTCTCATCTTCCAATACGGAGTCAATGATATCAGCGTCCACAACAAGATCTTCCAGTGGTGTACCAATGTCAATGGTGTCAATGTTATTATGGATAATCTCGATGGTCTTAGCACCGAGCAAAGTCCAAATCAGGTTTCCGCCACTTACAGGACGTACACTCTGATATACCTGCGCCAGCCAAGTGTAATCACTTGAATACGGAGCGAGGAACTCGTCAGGCGAAATAATCTCCCAGGCTTTTGCCAAACGTGCGAAGTGGCGTGCAAAGTTGGTCTTCACATCTTCTTCCTTCAGACATTGCTGGGCTGCCGTCAATCCTTCCCATCCACCAATGGTTCGGTCAATGCCAGGGAAGAACTGAATACATTCTTGCATGAATGTCGGGATGAGTGCTTTTATCTCGTCCATGTTCTTGATGATGGTCTTTACGCTCTCCTCGTCGAAGGCAAGACTCTTGGCTACATCCTCGAACACACCGACAAAGTCAACAATCAGTCCGCATTTCTTGTTCTCGTTATAAGTACGGTTGGTACGACAAATGGCTTGTAGCAGTGTATGATTCTTCATCGGTTTGTCAAGATACATACACTGAAGGATTGGTGCATCAAAGCCAGTCAGCAGTTTGCTGGTTACAATAACAAACTTCAATGGTGACAACGGGTCACGGAATTGGTCGAGCAATTTCTTCTCCTCGTCACGTGTCCGCTTATATGCCTTATATTCATCAGCTTTATCCCCTGAAGTATGCATCACAATGGTTGTCTGGTCATCAGTGCCAAGTAAGGCATCCAGAGCCTTCTTGTACTTCACGCAGCAATCACGGTTATATACCACTACTTGAGCCTTCATGCCTGTTGGCTCCACATATTCACGGAAGTGGTTCACTATGTATTTACAAACATCATTGATACGCTTTTCTGCTGTGAAGAAAGCTTCTACACTTGTGCGCCGTACCAGTTCCTGCTTGTCTTCCTCACTAATTTGATCGGTCAGCGCATCAAACTCTTCCTGAAGTTTGGCCTCGTCAAGATGCATTTCTACAGGAACCGTCTTGAAGTTCAATTCTAGCGTAGCTCCATCATCGACTGAGTTCTGGAAAGTATATTTCGAGATATAGCCATACTCGTCCTCTTCGCTACCGAAACAAGCAAAGGTGTTATGATCATTGCGGTTGATAGGCGTACCTGTCAGACCGAAGAAGAAAGCATTAGGCAGAGCCGTGCGCATCTTTTTGCCAAGGTCGCCTTCCTGTGTGCGGTGGGCCTCGTCCATGAGCAGGATGATATTGTCGCGGTCATCAATGACCTCGCCATCGTTCAGGTCACCAAACTTAAAGATCGTAGTTATGAGAATCTTGCGCTGGTGAATCTTCGTTTCCAACTCTTCCTTTGAAGATATTCCATCCACGTTTGGAATCTCAGCACGGGTGAAGTCACCTGTGATTTGGTCTTCCAAGTCTATACGGTCATCCACAATAACTACCGTCGGAGCTTTTAGGTCATTCTGACGACGCAGTTTTTGGGCAGCGAACACCATCAGCCATGATTTACCTGAACCTTGGAAGTGCCAGATGAGTCCCTTTCTTGGACCCTTTCCAGCCCGATATGTACCTAACACTCGTTGCACTATGGCTTCACCACCAAGGTATTGCTGGTAACGGCATACAATCTTTATCTTCCTACCACCCGAAGTACCCGTAAATACCGTGTAGTAGCGATAGATGTCAAGCAAACGTTCTGGCGTAATCAGTGAAATATAGTTGTGCTCCACATCTTCAAGCGTACCATGCCGACGGTCCTCATCTGCAAACCAAGGGCCCCATTTATCCACTGGGCAACCTACACCTGCATATTGCAGTTCTCGTCCTTCACTGGCAAACGTGAGGATATTTGGTACAAACATTTCTGGAATGCTCTTTTGATAATGAAGAATATCGGTTGCACCATCAGCCCATGTCACAGAAGATTTGACAGGTGTCTTGGCTTCACCAATTATCATCGGTATGCCATTGATGATATATACCAGATCGAGACGTTTGCCGCCCTCCTTGCTCTTGCGAGGGAACTCCCATTGATTGGTGACTACACAGCGGTTCTCAGCAGGTCTGTCACTGAAGAAGCGGATATTGATATTCTCGCCATCCTCGCCGAAAGGATAGGAGTTTTCCTCAAACAACAGGCGACGGAAGCGGTCATTGGCATTAATCAGTTCTTCATGATTGGTGCCAATACTACATGCAGCACGAAGTCTGTAAACCACCTGTGCTGCCTGGTCTTCAGTGATGGGGTTAAGCCGCCTCAGTGCTGTGACAAGCCATTCTGTCACCAGTACTTCGTCAGGCAATCGTGGAACTTCCTGCGGCTCCACATAAATCCAGCCACACTTGCCTGCGGCGTTGATGAGCATCTGCTCAACGGTATTTTCTTCGTTAAAGTATGCCATAATATGTTGTATTTTTATTTTCGTTTAACATGCGATTCTATATTGCAGGACAGATCCTGATTTATCGGCCTGTCGTGCTATGGAGACAAACTTCATTTGTTCAGACATTGGAGGAACAATAACCTTAATGCTTTGGATGTGTTTCAGGTTTAATCCACCTCTTCCGTCAACGTCTCCAGACATTGAGCGCAATTCCTTATATCTGCCTCTCAGATTATGAAATAGATATTCATAATTTACTTCCCCATTTGGTACGATAGCACATAAAGATTGGTTCGTGCAAAGCTCTATCTCATTGATAGCGACTGTTCCTCGTGTTTTCCCTTGTCCCGCAAGAGCTACAACAATGGAATGAATCGGAACCATTTTAGTACTACAGCCATCATAACCTTGTTGAGTGATTTTTGCGTCTGTATCTTGTACTCTTCCTTTATGTACTTCACCAGAACTCATCCAAGGAATATTACCATTATCCCAATAAGACGGAATCTTGGTACTGGGGGTTGCGCCAGCAAAACATTCAGCAAAATCACCAACTATTTTAATATCATAGGACTTTAGATTATCATCCACACTCCCAAACATCTCGATAAATTGCGATTTGTGCCCGTCAAATCCTGATTTATCAGCCTGTCGATAGATGGATTCAAACTCTTTCTGGCGTTCAATAGATACATCGGCAATAGGAATTTGCCAATACCTATCCATCTTTAAGTTTTGGATGCCAGTTGTCTTATTACCCATACTTCTTATCACGTTCTTGTTCATCTGATAATAGTTGAACAACGAATAGAATAAGAAAAGAGAGTTGACACCTTCTTTACATCTGAGAAGCTGAGTAAAGTTGTTGAAAAGATACACTCCATCTTCCTCGAAATAAACGACTCTGCCGACAGGATTATCATTTGTTCCACCTGAACGTTCTAGTATGATATCGCCTTTGGAAAGCTTCTTTTTCTCAACCTTAGCGTAATCGATGTCTCTTGTGACCACATCAGATAAATCCAACTTACCATTATTAGTGAAGTTGGTTGTTCTAATCACCTTAACACCAGAGCCATCTTTATCTTCTTGGCCCCATTCACCAGGAAAAGACACATCAATAAAGTCTGTAAGTGGCTTTGTTGATTCAACAGTTCCAAACATCTCGATAAATTGCGACATACTATCCAATGAATTTATGGTGAGACAACTTAACATTGTTCTGATTCACCATTGCGTACTGCAATGTTGTATCGAGACTTTGATGGCCTAAAAGATGCTGGACTTGCTCGATGGGCATTCCTTTATCTATTGCCATTGTAGCGAGGGTACGACGGAACTTGTGAGGATGAACTTTAGGTATGTTCAACTCTCGTCCAAGTCGTCGCAGACGGATTTCTACACCGCTAATTTCTAAGCGGTTATTTGGAGCCAGTAATGACACAAAAAGAGCTTCGTTTGTGTCTGTGCGGCTATTCACATACTTCTGAAGGTGTATCTTGGTTCGGGCATCGAAGTAAACCTTTCGTTGCTTATCGCCCTTACCCGTAACGACACACTCTCTATTCTGGTAGTCAATATCGCTCTTGTTAAGTCGTACCAGTTCGCCGACTCTCATTCCTGTGGAAGCGAGTAAGTCTATAAGAGCAAGATCACGGATATTTGAACAATGGTCACGCATCTGCTCTAAGGCTTCATCCGTATAGGTTTCCTTAACGGTCTTACCGACTTTAACTTTGTGGATTCGCCGTACAGGACTCTTGACAATGTAATTTTCTTCTTCCAACCATGAGAAGAAGCTGGATAAAATACGGCGGATGTTATCAACCGTTACTTTGCTTGCACCACTTTCTTCCTGATATTGGTTCAAATAACCTCGCAAGTCATCGGTGGTGATATGCACAACCTCTTTCTCAATCTTTACAAGAGCATTGATGATAGTGCTCTTGTAATAGGAGATGGACTTGTCTGAGCAACCTTCAACTTTCTTGGCAGCGATGAAATTGTCAATAAGAGTCTGGTTATTACTTTCTGTATGTACAGATTCTTTCTTAGTCACGGAGATATTGCGAAAGGTGTAATCGAGTACTTTTCGCAACTGGCTTAACTGCTCGTTATCAAGAACATTGAGCATTGCCTGTTCTATTTCATTAATTAAATTGTCAATCATACTTTATATGCTTTGGTTATTTAATTAACGATATGTGAAAATCATCATTTATTGATCAAACCAAGACTTTATTATTATATATAATTTTTTTGTTAAAAAATCTAACAAAAAGGCTTTATTCTTGATGATTCCGAACCAACTCAGCAATCCCCATAATGTTGGGATTATGGAGAGAATATTCAAAATAATTTTCCAAATATTAATCCAATTTGAATAGTCTATATATTTTAATATATAAAACAATCCAACTAATCCAAACCAGACAGTGGATATGATTACTCCAGCAACTAATTTCGCAATAAATAGAAATTTTTCATCATGACTATTCAATGTTCCAGAAAGCGTATTAATCTTCTTGTTTTTATTTATTTCGATCTCATGCAAAATTTCAGCAGTGGTTTGATCTGTATACAAAGAAGAATCATTAAATGTTTTTTCTTCAAGTAGCTTTTGAACCATTTGTGATGTATTGATATTTAGCATAATCTCCTCAGATATTGGAGTAATCTTTTCTATTTCCTTTATTTCTGAGTAGAATCTGTGTAATATATCATCTGACAGGGTAAGGTTTTTGTAGCATTCACTCAAAAGAACCATCTCATTGATATCATCTGATGAATCAGGAAAACAGAACCACAAAATTGTAGAAAGAAAAACATCAGTCATACAAACTGGTATAGAATGAGAAATGCGACTTAATGCCGGATGTTTAGAAGCATATGCCAATGCAATATTGTTTGTAACTAATATCGCACTACAATTTTTAAGATTTGATGCAGGGTTATTTCCTCTTATACGATAAATATAAGAAATAGCATCAATGTCATTATCTATAGTTTTTCTTCTATTCTCATCAATATCAACACAGTTTTCTTGATATCGATGCAATAACAATTCATTTAACTTCCCGTTATCTATTTCAGTATATTTATTGGGAGATAATGGGGCATCACATATTGTTATACCCCATTTTTCCAAGATACTATCTAGTAGAGCTAGCTTTGTTTTTAATACGCTTGATGATATCTTATTGCGCACAGCATATTTCAATAGTCTAGATGCTTTATCCAAGCTATAATTTTTAGTATAGAGCAGATGAATAGTTGAATTAAAAGTTTGTATAACTTCTTGATAATGCTGTCTAAAGATAACAAAAGAACAACCTTGTTTTTTTAAAATATCCAACAATTCGCTCGACATTTCATAATTCGCTTTCTCATTCAGTCCCAGCAAGTTAAAAATGATAGGTGCATCTAGAGCTATTATTACACCATTCATTTTGCCAATATAGTTTTCTATCCCTCTCATTGAAATAAGGGAAGATAGGGCATAACCTTTAGCAATATTCTTTACCAATGCATATGAATCATAAGCATTATCTTTGCTCCAAATAATGAATTTGGAAAGCACAAAAGGAAGTTTCTTTATGCTAGCTTCTTTTGCCGTTTGCTTCTTCTTTATTTGGATTAATTTTTCTTCTTCGAATAACAAGTCACCGTCGTGTTTATCTATGAACTTGATTATTCCATCTTGCATTTCATCTATAGCATAATCAATCCCATATGTATTCTTTGCAAAATTTATTACCTCATTACATAAAAATTCAATAGAACTAGAGCTATCGCTTTCCTTATAGCTTTTTAAAGCGTTAAACAGTTGTTCTGTAACAACATAATAGCATCCTTTTTCTGCATAAAGAATTCCTTTATCAACCATCTTTTTTAATAAACTAACAAAAACTCCTTTGTAGATTTTTGATAGTCCATAGTCTTCAGAAAACCAGTCGCTTAGATTTTTAGCAGAAACAATTTTTGCAGAATGTTTATTTATACTTTTACATGCAAAGGGTATATATAAATCAAGTTGACTCAAACCATTCTCTGAAAAATAATGAATAAGAGTATATGATGTGATAGTTCTATTGATCATAAACTAAACGTTATTGATTAATGTTTTTATTACTTTGTCTATTAACTTAATTGATTTACGAAGTTCAAATCCTGATTTATCGGCCTGTTCAGCTATTGCAGAAAATTGATTTTGTAAACTCATTGGAGGACACTGAACCAATATTTTAGCTATGTCATCTGGTTTTATTTCAAAGACTTTTGTACCGTGTACATACTCAATTTTTGCGTGATTAAATAATGTGGATTTAAAAAAGAAAGACATGTATAGCGGATTCATACTATGTTTATATATGGCTGCATGGCCTCCTACTGCAACTGAATAGTCACCTAACCAGGCAGTACTCTTACATGACCCTTCTGTATCTTCACTTGTGATCGCTATAACTAAATCGCCCTTTGATGCAAATTTCGTTTTAGATTCTAAATCAGAAGATATTTCAGTGATGTGTGAAGTTATAAAAGGCCCAAATTTCGTATGTATCTGCCCGTAATGAATACAAGGAATGCCATGTTCTACAAAATCAGATTTCTGAAATCCTCCTCCGCGAGTGAAAGAACCTACTTCGCCCAAAGTTTTTTGTGGCCAATTGCCACCTCCAAACATCTCGATAAATTGCGATTTCACCATTTCTTCGGTGGCAGCAAGCAGTTTCTTGTATGATTCCTTCAGACGATAAGCCGCCCAAAGTTTATCCGCAAGAACCTTCTGCTCTGCGAGAGGGGGAAGAGAGAACTCGTAGTTCTTTAGATGCTCCCACTTTACACGTGGGGAAAGGGAACCTGCAGAACCTTGCATCGCAAAGTCAAAGAACCTGTCGTTTTGAATGACAAAAGGAAGTAGTTCAGGAAGTATTCCTCCTGTAGATTCTATCACAGTGATGTCGCCAGAACAAATACCATCACACGGGGCCACCACCGCCTTTTTCAGATAAACACGACGACGCCCAAGAAGAACTTGCCCTTTTAGGAACTTCTTTGAGAATGTATGCTCTATGTTGCTATCCCATGAAGATAACTCAATCTCGCCAGGGACAAGATGTTCTAACCCAACAATGGGAATGTCTGTTTGCCCTCCACTCCAAGTAAGTCTGCATTCGTGGGCTACATCTCCAAGTTTAACAAAGTTATTTTCACTCATGGTTCTAACATTTTCATTAGTGTGTTATATTCTATCGAAACAGACTGACTACATTCATCCCATGCAGACAAGGACGCATCCAGCGAGGTCTGGACGTGGACAAACTGACTTCGATATGCATAGAGGGATATGTTCAGGTTATAGTCCTTCTTTGCCAAGTCTTCATTAGAAACAAGCTTACTATAACCATCTATCTCGGTAGATGAATGATATATCCTTGTTATTCTCTCAATATGTTCGGGCAACAACTTACTCTCTGCATTTTGGCGGACGACATCGTTGATGGCATTGATCATCAGAATCTTGCCTTTCCGCTCTACGGGTTTGTGGTTAGAGCAGATAATAATACACGCCTCCATCGGAGAATTGTAAAACAGGTTAGGACCTAAGCCGATAATGCAATCAACGATATCGGATTCTACCATTTTTTTGCGTAGATCCTTTTCTTCATCACGGAAAAGAACACCATGTGGAAGTAATGTTGCACTTCTACCATGTTGGGTATTCATAGATGCTATGATATGCTGTATAAATGCATAATCAGCACGTCCTTGTGGTGGAGTTCCAAGGAAGTTACGCCCCCACTTATCATTCATAAATGCTTCACGGTTCCAAGTTTTGATAGAGTATGGTGGATTCGCCAGTACAATATCGAACTTCCGCAAATGACTTCCATCCACAAAAGCAGGATGAGCCAGCGTGTCTTCACGAACAATACTGAAATCCTCTACACCATTCAGGTAGAGGTTCATACGAGCAATAGCAGCAGTCAGTGCATTAATTTCTTGCCCAAACACCTTGACTCCCTGCCAAGGCTGTCCTTTTTGACGAAGGAAGTCAAGACATTCACAAGCATACCCCCCGAACCACAGGTGGGGTCGTAGATGCTCTCGTCTGGCTGTGGCTGAAGAATCTCAGCCATCAGCGTTACCACCGTGCGGTTAGTGTAGAATTCCTGTGCGGTGTTTCCTGCATCATCAGCAAACTTGCCTACAAGGTACTCGTATGCCTGTCCCATCTCGTCGGCAGGGCAGGAAGACAAGCCCAGGTTATAGCGTGAGAAGTCTTCAATGAGAGATGTGATGATATGGTCGGGCATCTTATTCTTGTTTGTCCATCCATCTTTTGGTCCAAAGATACCTTCCAGCCCCCCGATAACGCGACCATCCGCTTCTTCTCCCGGATTAGCCTGTTCGATAGCGATGAACGCTTCCACCAAACGTTGTCCCACATTCTCCGTCACTTCGCGTACATCACGCCAATGAGCGCCATCGGGTATGCGGATGGCCAACTCAGCAGCTTGCATTCCAGCATATTCCTCTCCACCTTCTGCTACAAAACCCTCAAACTGCTCATCATAGACATCACTGATGCGCTTGAAGAAAAGCAGCGGGAAGATGTATTCCTTATAGCCGGCAGCATCTATCTGTCCACGCAGTCGAGTAGCTGCACCCCAGAGAAACGATTTCAGCTCGTCCAATGAGATGGTCTCGTCTGGTCGGCGGTATTGTGTATTCTTATGTTCTTCCTTCATAGTAATCATTCCTTATGGTCCTGATATTGTTCTCTTGCTATTGCAATGGCTCTCTTCAGCTTGTCTGCCAAAAGTTTTTTGTCAGGCAGTTGGGTGTAATATTGAGCTACTTTTATGGGACTATTCTCATCCAGCATAAGATACTCAATATGCTCGGTGTTTCCCTCTGAGCACAAAATAAGACCGATTGGTGATTCTTCCCACTGTTTCCTTTCGTTCTGGTTCAGATACCTCAGATATAGTAACATCTGTCCCTCATATTCGGGCTTAAATTTACCCAGTTTCAAATCGATGGCTACCAGGCGTCTCAATTCCCGATGGAAGAACAGCAAGTCAATATAGTAATCCACGGCATCGACCGTAATGCGTTTCTGGCGTGCCACGAAGGTGAAGTCCGAGCCTAACTCTTTGATGAAACTTTCTATTTGAGTGATGATGGCGGACTCTAAATCTTTCTCGGTAAAGATATCTGGCAAGCCGAGCATATCTAGAATATAGCTGCTTCTGAAGACCATGTCTGGCAGTAGCTGATTGTTTGTCTTAGCCTCTTCGAGTTCCTGCCTAATGACTTCTTCAGGCTTCCTGCTGATGGCTGTTCGCTGATACAACTGCTGGTCAATCTTCTCATCCAGGGTCCGGGTGTCCCAATGTTCCATGCTACACATCTGGGCATAAAACAGGCGTTCAAGAGAGTCTTTGATCCCCATCAATGACCGGAGATGGGTCCAGGTTAATTGGGTACGCGCTGCGTACCTTATTTCATCTTCCGAAAAAAGGTACGCACTGCGTACACAATGTTTCAACTTCTCGTAGCCCCAACCTCCTCCATAATGAGCCACTAATTTTTTGGAGAGGTTTTTAAGAATTTGCTTTCCATATTCGGCTCGCTGATTATAAAGCACATCTTCCTTAATGCGCTTACCTACATGCCAGTTGGTAAGACAAACCTCTGTATTGACGTATGTCGCTATCCTATTTCGCGTCTGATCTATAATACTACAGACATCGGTAAACAAGACAAGCTCGTTGTTTTTATTAACTATTTCTTCCATCTGCCTATGCGTTAATGATGTTTCTGAACTCTGCCTCACGAAGCTTCACTTCTTCGTAAGCAGCCTTGAATGCTGCGAGCACCTCGGCGTAGGGCTTGATTGCTTCGCGGTGGTACTGTACATATTTATTAGGAGAAAGGTCGTAGCCTTTGGCTGCAATTTCTTCGAGCGTGACCACTTGCGAGAAATCTTCTACGTTCTCATAATTGAAATACAGCTCATACAGGCGATCAATATCTTTCTGCTCCAGAATGTTTTGAGCACGTTTCGGGGTCAGGATCTTTGTGCCGTCAATCATCAGTATTCGTGCACTATGCGTGGCAGGCTTCATCTTGCGAATGATCAGGAAGCACGGTGAAAGACCTGTGCCATAGAAGAGTTTGTCGCCAAGCGTCACAACAGCTTCCACCATGTCGCTCTTCACCAGTTTTTCACGGATGCGCCCTTCTTCATTGCCTCGGAAGAGAACTCCTTGCGGCATCACTACCGCCATGCGCCCCTTGCCAGGAGCCATCGATGCTATCATGTGCTGAATCCAAGCGTAGTCGCCGCATGAGTCGCTGGGTGTTCCCCAGATGTTACGTCCATATTTGTCTGATGACCATTCCACTGAGCCCCATTTCTCCAAAGAGAATGGTGGATTGGCTATTACGCAGTCGAACTTTGCCACCTCGCCTCCTTGCAAAATCTTTGGGTTGCGGAGTGTGTCGCCCTGCATAATGTTGAAGTCGCTTGCGCCATGAAGGAAAAGGTTCATTTTGGCAATAGCCGAGTTAACCACGTTCTTCTCCTGACCGAAGATGTTTCCACAACAAAGGCTGCTATGATTCATGTGGTGGACCGCCTCAATAAGCATTCCACCAGATCCACATGCAGGGTCATAAACACTTTCACCAGGCTGAGGATCGAGAATGCGTACAAGCAACTGCACCACAGAACGAGGAGTATAGAACTCACCGGCCTTTGCCTTTGAGTCATCAGCAAATTTCTTTAGCAAAATCTCGTAGGCGTCGCCCATCAGGTCAGTAGGATAGTCTTTGTTGCCCAGTTTGCGAGTGCTCAGATGTTCAATAAGGTCACGAATCTTCCCATCGGAAAGATTCTTCTTGTCTGTCCATTTCTGTGCGCTGAACATACTGAGTACACCATAGAGGGTATCAGGGTTAGCCAGTTCTATACCACGCATAGCACCAACGATGGCCGCACCGAGATTCTCCGTGCGCTCTCGCACATCCTGCCAATGACAGCCATCGGGGATAACAAAACGGTGCTGCTCTGGAAGCGAAGCGTATTCTTCATCGCCACCACTTTCCTGAAGTGCATCCAACGTTTCTTCATCATACACATCACTGATGCGCTTGTAATAGAGAATAGGCGTTATATAATCTTTGAAGTTGTCCTGACTCACAGGTCCGCGTATGATATTGCAAGCCTCAAACAGGAAGTTGTACAAGTTCTGCACACCTTCCAGCCTAAGCTCTTGCGCGGTCTTGGGCTTGTCGAACAACCCTGTAGAAGTTTCTTTCTTCTTTCTTGCCATTATTCTAAAGGACGTACTAATTCGTTTATATTTACATCAAGTACTTTTGCAATTTGGAGCAACATTTCCAAATTAGGTTGCGTTGTATTCGTCACCCACTTGGAGATGGTAGCTTGGTCTTTGCCCAATTGTTCAGCCAGCCACTTGTTAGTCTTTTCTTTCTCGGCTAAAGCGACTTTGATTCGGTTGAGATGCTTACTATCCATATTATATTAATGTGTAATTCGAGTACAAAGATACATGATTTTTGCCAAATTTGTTCTCTTCGGAGATAAAATTGAGTAAAAACCGCAAAATATTTGAAGAAAACGCCAAATTGTCAGTAATGCTGTGACATGACTGAAATACTTTTCCCTTATTATTACCATATGACCACTATTTGGTTGGTTGGCATCTATTTTGCACTTCTTTTCAATAAAAAGCTTATAATGGCATACACAGTAAATTCATGTTTCGAAGATTTCATGAGGGATTCCTGACATCAATTAATTAGAATGGAGTTGATAGTGCAAAAAATACTAGAGTTCCACGACTTATTCCCAAAAGAAAAAGAGTTGGATGTGCGAACAATACTGAAGAAATATAGTCGCGAGTATATTGTTCGTTGCTGTCATGTACTGTGCAATAATTACAGCAATGCTGCCTTTATTCCAGACAATAATAATACATTTTTCTCAGAGGTAAGCAAGAAACATATTCCAAGTCTAAATGAAAGGATATCTAATTATCTTAATTCAACAGGGCAGGATAGAGTTTGCTATTGTACCGTAAAAACAGCATTAGAGTTGATGCGAGTGGCCTTTTCTATTCCGGTACAAGAGTATAAGAATAAAGGACAAAAAGAAGATTTTGAATATGATATGTTTCGTTCTATACTGATGCTTAATGAACATTTGACGGCTTATACCCATGCTGATAATTTGGATTTAGCATCGCTGTTGTTTGCTAACAACTATGTGCAGAATGATATCATTAATCAAAATCAGAGTGATACCTTTGTTCGTCAGGTTACACACTATAAGAAACTTGTGGATTTCTTAGAGAATTATCCTAAATGCGCTAATGCACATGAACTATTCTTGCAAAAGATGGGGATTAACTCAATGGATGAGTATTCCAAAACTTGGGGGGCATTAGTGACACTATCAATGGATTATTCGAAGAGTGGTGTAAAAGCATGTCCTGTCTTTGACTATAATCAGTTGAAAGATGAAAACCTTCTTATAAGTAAGCCGGTGCTAGATAATCTCTGTATTGACATAACGGCTACTATACCGTATGATGCAGAAGATGCAGAATCAAGAGATAATAATGTAGATTATAGAACATTCCGCTCACACCCTCTGGTGAGAGTTGATGATGGTAAATATTTGATTTATAGCCTACACTTGCTATTGGAGAGACTATATAGCAGTCTATTCTTCGATATAAAGGATGGGTTCAAGAATGCTTTTGGATTTTATAATAAAGAATTTGTTGAGCGACGATTGTTTCAACCCGCTGTCCTTGCTGCTCTTTCAAAGTATACGTCATTCTTTTTGCCTTCTAAACACGATGTAGAAGAATTGAATGCTCCAGCAGAGATAGACGGACAACCAGATTCCTATGTTAGAGAAGATTATAACATAATACTCTTTGAGTGTAAAGCAATCAGAATAAAAGGAGATGTGAAAGATAAATCTGATATTTCGGAACTACTAGATTTATTGAAACAAAAGCTGTACCAGTCAACCCATAATACAGACAAATCACGCAAGGAGAAGAAAAAGCCAGAGGACTTGGGGGTAAAACAGCTTGTTAACCTTATGACTAAAATAGATGAAGATTCTTTTGAGTTTGATGATAATATCCCAGATGAAGTGGCGTATTACCCTGTTTTAGTATTGGAAGATACTCATCTTGTAATCCCTGGCATATCAAGCATTATAAATTCATGGTATAAAGAATTAATCCATAAAGAGCTTCCAAATCAAATGTGTCATCCGGTTGTTGTAATGTCCATAAACACGCTAATATGGCATAAACAAGCCTTTGCTAGATTTGGTTTCCATACCATATTTGATAATTATTTCAGTAAAGCGGCAAAATATGAGAAAGATGGCATTCATTGGTCTTTTAACCCTCTTGCAGATTTTGATACTTTTATGAATGAGCACTATAGAATTTCAAAATCAGAGAGACAGAAAATGTTTAATGAGTCATTAAGTGCATTAGGACTAAAAAAGGAAACCACTAGTGTCAATTGATAAAGACGCGAACATCATAGAGCATCTGCTAGAGTTAGAAGAAAAGGTGCTTGGCAAGAAACACAAATAGCATAGTTATTGATATCTATTTTTGTTTGGCTTAACAGCCTTCTTTACATTTCCTTATCGTTTACGTGTATTCGTAAATACCTGACATACAATGGGGTTTAGATTTGAGGAGGTGAAGTAAGTTTGACTTTTAATAACAGACATTCTGAATAAGAATAAATAATAAGGCGTACAACTGAAATCTTATAGATACGGTTGTACGCCTTTTTTGTATCATTTAAAAATGAGGCGA
>Ga0256404_1006444_pt1 | contig 19436 bp, 17 predicted proteins | sample RumenRJG_01DNA_FD_185990 | JGI IMG/M metagenome (GOLD analysis project Ga0256404, IMG submission 185990) | Bovine rumen microbial communities from Lethbridge, Alberta, Canada - RJG_01 | ecosystem: Host-associated > Mammals > Digestive system > Stomach > Rumen | place: Canada: Alberta | collected...
ATTCGGAGCGGGATTTAAGTTCGACTATCTCTACGGACGCGGATATTATCAGAATCAGAGCACATCACTCTTCAACTACAGCATGTTCGCATCCTATATCGGAGACCAATACCAGGCACACCTCCTGTTATCTGCCAACCACATGAAACAAGCCGAGAACGGAGGAATTACCGACGACAACTATATCACACACCCGGAAAGTTTCAACGACTCATACATAGAAAACGAAATTCCCACCGTCCTTGAACGAAACTGGAACAGGAACGACAACCAACAGATATTCTTCACACACCGCTATAACGTCGGATTCCGCAGGAAAGTTCGCATGACGGAGGACGAAATCAACGCAAGAAAGTTTGCCATCGAATCGAAAAAAGAAAATCAAGCCGAGAAAGACAAGCAAGACGCTATCAGGAAAGCACGCGAAGAGGGACGGTCATTCAACGAGAACGAGTATGACAACCAAAAGGCCGTAGAAGGACGTCCTGAGAACGCAATCATCGCAGGCAACGAGCCGAAAGATTCCATACGCACACAGGGCGAGCGTATCACCGTCAGCAATGCACAGCAAGCTGACAATCTCATGGCTATTGAGAAGAAAGCTGCAGAAGACTCGCTCTGGTACAAAACGGAATATGTACCCGTCACGAGTTTCATCCACACGCTCAAGTTCGACAACTACAAGCGGCTCTATACCGCCCATGACGTTCCCGACGGATATTATGCGAACACGTTTTATGACCTTGCCAACGACTCCATCAACGACAAGACACGTTTCTATGAACTGAACAACACCTTCGCCGTTGCATTGCTCGAAGGCTTCAACAAATGGGCTAAAGCCGGACTGAAAGCTTATGTCACCCACAATTTGAGACACTATACCCTCCCCGACTCCATTGGAGGGACAAATTCGTACACTGATCATTCTGTCTATGCTGGCGGTCAAATCAGTAAAAGAGAAGGCAAAACGTTGCATTATAATTTAGCAGCAGAGTTTGGCGTCGCTGGTGCTGATGCCGGAGATATGTTCCTTGACGCGAATGCCGACCTTAACGTTCCGCTGTTTGGCGACACGGTGACTTTAGAGGCAAATGCTTTCCTGCACCGAACGACACCGGCATTCTACTATTCCCACTACCATTCCAAGCATTTCTGGTGGGACAACAATGAACTTGAGCGATTTACACACTCCAGAATATCGGCAACGCTGTCGTCGCAGAAAACGCGTACCGCCATTAAAGTTGCTTTCGACAACATCAAGAACTACACCTATTTCGGACACGTATACAACATCACTGAGGACTACGGGCGCACGGCAAACGAGGTGAACGTGAGACAATGTCCTGACGGTATCAGCCTCTTCACGGCACAACTCAGCCAAGACCTCACGTTTGGTCCGCTCAACTGGGAAACGGTTCTCACCTATCAGAAGTCAAGCAAGCAGGATGTCCTGCCTGTTCCCGCACTCAACCTGTACACCAATCTCTATCTCAAGTTCAAGATCGCAAAGGTGTTGAAATGCGATTTCGGAGCCGACATGAGATTCTTCACCAAGTATGAAGCACCCGACTATGCACCGGGACTCGGACAGTTCACCATACAGGAGAATGAAGCAAGCCGTGTCAAACTTGGTGGATATCCCATCGTGAACGTCTATGCCAATTTCCACCTCAAGCACACACGCTTCTTTATCATGATGAGCCATGTCAATGCCGGTAGCGGTTCGCGTGAATACTTCCTCACGCCCCACTATCCGCTCAACGGACGCATCCTCCGACTCGGACTTTCATGGAACTTCTTCAACTAATTGTCAATCAGGAAATAAACAGGGCATCCAAGACGACTCCCACCGAGAACAATACCCCGTAAATAAACATATTACGCGCATTCTCAGCCAAAATGCCATTAAGAGCCTTACCGCGCTTGATGGCTTTCATTTTCCTATAAGTGCGTGCATGCAGCATCAGATAGATGGTCGGCAGGAAGAACGTGAAATACTGCCCTTGGAAAAAGAACGTCAGTCCCATGTGGAAAGCCATCAGACCGAGTGCGAAATAAAGTATTTCAGTAGCTTTTTCCCCTATTATGACCACCAGTGTGCGCTTTCCTACCCTGCGGTCATTGTCGCGGTCACGATAATTATTCACCACCAGTAGCGTGTCGATGACCATTCCGCAAGCCAGCGACGAAAGAATCACCTCTTTCGTCAACGTATGCGTTTGTATATAGAACGTCACGCATACCGGCACCAATCCGAAGAACACCAAGACCAGCAAATCACCCAACCCGATATAGGACAGTAACAAGGTGTAGAGAAAACAAAAAACGACACATGCCACTCCTACCCATATCAAGTCGTAGCCGCCATAAAAAACCAGCGGAAAACCTACGACACAGGCTATCAAAGTCGTCACAGCAATGGCGCAACGCATCGCTTTCGGAGTCACCCAACCCTGCGCACATGCACGGCGAGGTCCCAACCGGTGCTCATCGTCCGTTCCTTTCTTCCAGTCAAAGTAATCGTTGATGAAGTTTGCATCTATCTGCATGATAAAAGCAAACAATACGCAAAGGATGGCAGGAACCCACGACAATGTCCCGGTCTCCATGCTCGTCCCCATTGCATCCACCCCGCATGCCTGTTGATTGAACCGATAGAGGTATGCCCATGCCAGTGTGAGCCCCATCATCACGGGTACGGCTGCCCCTGCAAGCGTTTTCGGACGGGCTGCCAACAGCCATGCATAAGGGGAATTTTGGCGCACAGATGCGGTATTTGAGGATTTTGCTTTCATAAAATTTCGAAAAGTTGACTGTTTGTTTTGCAAAAGTAAATATAAAATCGTACATTTGCAAATTATATTTTACATTTAACTGCTTGGAGAACTGATGATTGATAAACGGATAACACTTGACTTAATGGAATTTGTAGAGCAGAACATTCTTCCGCGTTACAATTCATTTGACAAGGCGCACAACGTGACACATGCCATGCGTGTCATCAACCGTTCCGTCGAACTGGCTAAGCGCATCGGGGCGGATGTCAACATGGCATACGCCATCGCTGCCTATCATGATTTGGGACTCGAAGGGCAGCGTGCCATCCATCACCTCACCAGTGGGAAAATCCTGGCAGCCGACGCTCGCCTGAAAAAGTGGTTCTCCGACGAGCAGCGGCGCATCATGCGCGAAGCCGTAGAAGACCATCGGGCATCGGCAAGCCGCAGTCCGAGAAGCATCTATGGGAAAATTGTCGCTGAAGCCGACCGCGACCTGGAACCGGAAACCGTCATACGGCGGACCATCGAGTTTGGACTCAGCCACGAACCTCCCGGAACAAGCAGGGAGATGCACTGGCAACGGTTCATGAAACACATGCAGGAGAAATACTCGCAAACCGGATACATCAAGCTGTGGATTCCCGGTTCTGCCAACGAACAGCATCTTGCACGGCTGCGCAACCTCATCGAACAGCCCGACGAACTGCGCAAACTGTTCGACCGCATATTTGACGAGGAATGTATTGAACAATAAAACATACAGGCATCTGCCTGACAAAACAATAAAAATAAAAGAAAAAAACGATATGAACAAGAAAGAATTGATGCAGAGAGCCATTGACCTCTCTATTGAAAGTGTGAAGAAAGGCGGCGGACCCTTTGGTGCCGTCATTGCCAAAGACGGGGAAATCGTTGCCGAAGGCAGCAACAACGTGACCATCGACTGCGACCCTACTGCCCACGCAGAAGTGTCAACCATCCGCAAGGCATGCAAGAAACTTGGCACGTTCGACCTCAGCGGATGCGAAATCTACACCTCGTGCGAACCCTGTCCGATGTGTCTCGGAGCCATCTACTGGGCACATCTCGACAAGATTTACTATGCCAACGACAGAAAGGATGCGGGGAAAATCGGGTTCGACGACGATTTCATCTACAAGGAGTTCGACCTGAAACCTGCCGACCGGCTGAAACCGTCGGAAGTTCTCATGCGCAAAGAGGCTCTGGAAGCCTTCCGCCTATGGGAGGAGAAGGAAGACAAGACAGAATATTGATGCCTGTCTGCCATACAGAAAACAAACAACACATATGGTGGGTTCTATCAATTAGCTTTAGATGATGTTTGATTGATTGTTGAGCAGTTTTCTTCTTTTACTTTCCGAAGACGCATAGCGGGCTAAGTGTCAAGGAGAAAAATGCCAACAAGAAACAAAGAGCATCAAAGCCAAAGAACGCTACCTGAATGAAACAAACATACTAATTTATAGAACACACCATATAATATTAAATTAAGGTATAAGCAACATGAAGGTCAGAACATTTCTCGTGATAACAAGCATGACAATGACGTGCATGCTGACACACGCCCAGCAGCCTGTCGATTACGTGGCCCCGTTCATCGGGACAACCAATTTCAGCGTATGCAACCCCGGAGCGGTACTCCCTCACGGCATGATGTCCGTAGTGCCCTTCAACGTCATGGGCTCCGACCTGAACGAACAGGACAAGGATGCCCGCTGGTGGTCGGCACCCTACGAATACAACAACAAGTATATGACCGGCTTCGCACACGGAACACTCAGCGGTGTGGGATGTCCCGAGATGGGAACCCTTCTTACCATGGCGACGAGCGGACCGCTCAACGTTGATTACCGCAGCTATGGGACAACCTACCGCAACGAGCAAGCCACGCCCGGATACTACTTCGTAGAACTCGAGAAATACGGCATTCGTGCCGAGCTCTCAACCACGCTCCGCTCGTCTATCGAGCGATACACGTTCAAGAAGGGCGAAGGGCATATCCTGCTCAACATCGGCGACGGACTGACCAACGAAGTCGGAGGAATGATCAAGAAGGTCAGCGAGACCGAAATTGAGGGCATGCGACTGCTCGGCACGTTCTGCTACAATGCGCAAGCCGTATTCCCAGTCTATTTCGTCATGCGCGTGTCGAAGAAACCCGACGCCTGCGGATATTGGAAAAAGCAACCGCCCATGACCGGTGTCAAAGCGGCATGGGACAGCGACAACGGGAAATACAAGCTCTACACGAGCTACCACAAAGAGATGGCAGGCAACGAGATAGGCTATTTCTTCAACTTCGACTGCGAGGACGGCGAACAGATTGAGGTGCAGATGGGAATCTCTTTCGTCTCCATTGCCAATGCCCGTGAAAATCTGGAGAAGGAACAGCCGACATTCGCTTTTGAAGATACCAGGAAAAAGGCAAGAGACGCTTGGGAGAAAACACTCGAGACCATCACCGTGGAGGGCGGAACGGAAAAGCAAAAGCGCATCTTCTACACGGCGCTCTACCACACACAGCTGCATCCCAACATCCTGCAGGACGTGAACGGACAATATCCCGAAATGGAAAACGGGAAAATCGGAACGACAAACGGCAACCGATATACCGTCTTCTCACTATGGGACACCTATCGCAACCTCCACCAACTCGAAACGCTGCTCTATCCTGAGAAACAGACGGACATGGTGCGCTCCATGATTTCCATGTACAAGGAATGGGGATGGATGCCCAAATGGGAACTCTACGGACGGGAGACGTGGACGATGGAGGGCGACCCATCCATTCCGGTCATCACCGACACCTACCTGAAAGGGCTCCGCGACTTCGATATCAACACGGCATACGAAGCCTTCCGACGTTCTGCCACGCTGCCTGGAAAGGAAAACAAGATGCGACCCGACAACGACCCTTACCTCGAAAAGGGATATGTACCGATTGGAACCTACGCCGCAGACGCCTCCGGAGACAACTCCGTGAGCCATGCACTCGAGTATTACATCGCCGACCATGCACTGAGCTCTCTGGCAGAGGCACTCGGAAAGAAAGCCGATGCCAAGCGCTTCCGCGAACAAAGTCTGCGCTACAAGAAATACTACTCGAAGGAAGACGGCACGCTGAGACCGCTCATGCAGGACGGCACGTTCCTCACTCCCTTCAACCCGAAAGACGGTGCCGACTTCTCCAACGCACCGGGATTCCACGAGGGCAGTGCATGGAACTATACCTTCTACGTGCCACACGACATCTACGGACTGGCACGGCTGATGGGTGGCAACAAAGCGTTTGTCAGCAAACTGCAACGCGTGTTCGACGAGGGACTATACGACCCTGCCAACGAACCCGACATCGCCTACCCATACCTTTTCAGCTACTTCAAGGGCGAAGAATGGCGCACACAGAAGATTGTAGGCGAACTGCTTGAGAAACACTATAAAGACACGCCCGACGGCATTCCCGGAAACGACGACTGCGGAACAATGTCGGCATGGGCAATCTTCTCCATGATAGGGCTCTATCCCGACTGCCCGGGCTCACCCTACTACACACTGACGACACCCACGTTCGACAAGATTACCATCCACCTCGACAGACGCTACTATCCGGGCGGAGACCTCGTCATCGAAACGCAACGCGCGGAAAACGACGCACGCTACATCAAGAGCATGACACTCGGTGGAAAAGCGCTGAAGAAATTCCGCATCTCACATGAAGAACTCATCAAGGGGAAAACGCTGCGAATCTATTCAGGCACAAGATAAGAAACGGATTGGACGGCAAAACATAGCCACAAAGACACCAGACAGCGACCTATCGCCCATGTCTTTGTGCACCTTCTTTAACCAAATCAAGTTGATTTACTTTTTGATAGTTCAACTCCTGAAAAGTAAATTCACTGAGTTTGCTCACCAAATTCAGTGAATTTGGTCTTCAATTTCACTGAATTTGGTTTGTCAGAGTTGCAAAACGATATTGCATTCTCTGGAAAAACACATTGCCCTGCGACAACTATTGCTGGATATAGAAATAATAGATGTATGCTAATGCTGCCACGAGAATTGCCATGATGACCATTTTTATCAGACAGCTCGCTATCTTCCTGATCAACAGGAACACCACAATCAGCAACACCAATGCAAAGATATAATAAGCAGTATTGTCCATATCCGTTCGTATTTAAGAAGTGACTATTTAAACATTTTTCTGAATGCGGTGGGGACAGGCGTTTCGAACTCCATCCGTTCGCCCGTCACCGGATGGTAGAAACACAGTATATAGGCATGAAGACAGAGCCGATGGAGCGGGTCGTCGCCATTCCCATATTTCGCATCACCGCAGACGGGGTGCCCCATATCAGCCGAATGCACGCGAATCTGGTTCTTCCGTCCGGTCTCCAATGAGAACTCCACGAGCGAATGCTCCGTCGTGCGCGCCAACGTGTGGAAATGCGTCACCGCATATTTTCCGCCGTTGTCCACCGGCGACGAATAAGTCACAAACGCCTTGTTGTCCTTCAGCCAGTTGGCTATCGTGCCGCCTTCCTCCTCCACTTCGCCGCTGACCACAGCCACATAGCGGCGGTCATAGACAATCTGCTGCCACTCGTGCTCGAAAATCTGCTCCGTTTCCATGTCCTTGGCATAGACCATCAGCCCGGACGTATCGCGGTCCAGACGGTGCACCACATGCGCACGGCACTTCTGACGGCTCTTCAGGAAATAGTCGTCAAGCACCGATTTCACATTCATCGACCGCGCACCGGCAGCCATCGAGAGGATTCCCTCAGCCTTTTCCACGACGATGAGGAAGCGGTCTTCATAGACCACCTTCACGTAACGGCTCTTGAACAGGTCGTTCTTCTTCGTCTTGCTCACGCTGATTCTCATGCCCGCCTGCAGCGGGAAGTCGAATTGCGTCACCGTTTTCCCGTTCACCTTGATGCCCCTGCCCTGCAACGTCGCCTTCACCTTCGAGCGACTCAGCTTCAGATTCTCCAGCAACCACTCCAAGAGCGGCTGCGCCTCACGCACCACATAGTGACTATACTGGTCCTTCTGTTGATATCCATTCGTCTTCATCGCCTGCAAAGGTACAACTTTTTCCACACTTTCTTTCCACATTCAGTTTTTTTGTGTACTGGATGTTGCAAACGAAAAACGAAAGATTATTTGTCAGTTCCTAAAAAAAAGTTTAACTTTGCCACAAACTCATAATAAATGATGAATCATGACCTATCTCAATCAGTTTCACAAAGAAGCAGTGGAGAGGAAACTCCGGAAAATAGAAGAATCTATGAAGTCGCCCATGAACTCCATAGACGCTGCCAACTATATGAAACGCAATTTCGAAATGGCGAAAAACATGTAGGCAACCTTGAAATTGAACAGCGTGTTGCTGAGCAATTTGCCAAGAAAAATGGTATCTGGATTCCAATGTCTGATGTTTTTGATTTGGGGATTCCTGGTCCAAGTGGCAATGAGAACGACACTTATGTATCTAATGACATTATATACAAAGTCAATAATCTGTTAAATAGCGGCAGTATTTCCCGATTACTGGAGAAAATAGCCATGCACAATGACTTATTTTACGATACTGCCTATTCCTTTTACGCTTTTACGGGATTTGATGGGCGCAGCGTCATGCCCATTTTGACACAACGCTTGGTGAAAGATGCTATACCGGCAACGAATATCGAGATTGCGACATATATGGCAGCACTCGGATTTTCCAAGGCAAACAACGAAGGACGTTTCACGAATGCAAAATATGAGGTATGGGATTTGGTTCCAAGAAATGTCTTGAGAGACGACACTGGCGACATATTTGTTGTTGATGCGGAAATAAAACTTCTCTAAAAGCCATATTCTTTATCCCGTCTTCATCGCCTGCAAAGGTGCAACTTTTTCCACACTTTCTTTCCACATTCAGTTTTTTTGTGTACTGGATGTTGCAAACGACAACAAAAGATTTAGGAGGCTGGATGCCTGAATGTGAAAAAAACTTCGTACCTTTGCACCCCATTATTATAATAAGGTATAGAAGAAAATGATTACACTGACCAATTTAGCCGTTCAATTCGGCAAAAGAGTGTTGTATAAAGATGTGAACATCAAGTTTACACCAGGGAACATTTATGGAATTATCGGTGCCAACGGTGCCGGCAAATCGACGCTGCTGAAAGCCATCAGCGGCGAGCTGGAACCGAACAAGGGGACGGTGGAACTGGGACCCGGTGAGCGTCTGAGCGTGCTGGACCAGGACCATTTCAAGTTTGACGAGTTCTCGGTGATGGACACCGTCTTGATGGGACACGAGCCATTGTGGAAAAACATGAAAGAGCGCGAGGCGCTGTATGCCAAAGAGGAGATGACCGAAGAGGACGGCAACCTCGCCGCTGAACTGGAATTGAAGTTTGCCGAGATGAACGGATGGGAGGCTGAGAGCGAAGCAGCACAGCTGTTGCAGAATCTGGGCGTGAAGGAAGACATACACTATAAGCAGATGAGCGAGTTGTCTAACAACGAGAAGGTGCGCGTGATGCTTGCCAAGGCGCTGTTCGGACATCCGGACAACCTGCTGCTCGACGAGCCGACGAACGACCTCGACCTCGATACCGTGCAATGGCTGGAGAGCTATCTGAGCAACTTGGAACAGTGTGTGCTCGTCGTCAGTCACGACCGTCACTTCCTCGATGCCGTCAGCACACAGACCGTAGATATCGACTTCGGAAAGGTGACCGTCTTCTCCGGCAACTACTCGTTCTGGTATCAGAGTTCGCAGTTGGCACTCCGTCAGGCGCAGAACCAGCGGCAGAAGGCTGAAGAGAAACGCAAGGAACTGGAAGAGTTTATCCGCCGCTTCTCTGCCAACGTGGCAAAGAGTAAGCAGACCACCTCGCGCAAGAAGATGTTGGAGAAGCTGAACGTTGAGGAAATCACGCCATCTACGCGCAAATATCCGGGCATCATCTTCGCCATGGACCGCGAGCCTGGCAACCAGATTCTCGAGGTGGAGGGACTGAAGGCTGTCGATACGGACGGGACGGTGCTGTTCGACCACGTGTCGTTCAACATCGAGAAAGGACAGAAGACCGTCTTCCTCAGCCACAACCCGAAGGCGATGACCGCCCTGTTCGAAATCATCAACGGCAACCGGGAGCCGGATGCCGGTACCTACAAATGGGGCATCACCATCACGACGGCGTACCTTCCGCTTGACAACACCGAGTTTTTCAAGAGCGACATGAACCTCGTGGAATGGCTCAGCCAATACGGACAGGGCAACGAAGTGGTCATGAAAAGCTATCTCGGCCGCATGCTGTTCAAACAGGAAGAGGTGGAGAAGAAGGTGAACGTGCTCTCTGGAGGCGAGAAGATGCGCTGTATGATTGCGCGTATGCAGCTGAAAAATGCCAACTGCCTCATACTCGACACCCCCACCAACCACCTCGACTTGGAGTCTATACAGGCATTCAACAACAACTTGATGCAATTCAAGGGCAACATCCTGTTCGCAAGCCACGACCACGAGTTCATCAACACCGTTGCCGACCGCATCATCGAGCTGACGCCCAGCGGAACTATCGACAAGCTGATGACCTACGACGACTATATCTACGACACTGCCATTAAGGAACAAAAAGAGAAGATGTATTCCTGAAAAAAACATATTGGCACGGAATTTGTTAGTGAGTTTGTAGATTAAAACAACAAATATTATGGACAAGACAAAAGAAAACATAGAGGAAGAAGCAGAAAACCTGATCAACGAAGAGACGGAAACGACTGCTGAAGAAAACGTTTCTGAAGCCGAAGACACCACGCCACAGGAAGAAGAAACGGAAAATGAGGAGGCGACGGAAGAGAAAGACCCGCTGGAGGCTGCCAACGAGGAGATAGAACAGTTGAAAGACAAATTCCTCCGGACGGTTGCCGAATTCGAGAACTACAAAAAACGCACACTCAAAGAGAAGACTGAACTGATTCTCAACGGTGCTGAAAAAACCGTTGACGCATTCCTTCCCGTGGTCGATGACTTCGAACGCGCCCTCACAACGGCTGAGAAAGCTGACGATGTGGCAGCACTGAAAGAGGGAATGGAACTCATCTACAAGAAGTTCATGAAGACACTCGAAGGGCTCGGCGTCAAGAAAATCGAGACCGAGGATGCTGACTTCGACGTAGATTACCACGAGGCAGTAGCAATGGTGCCCGCAGCAGACGATGACAAGAAAGGAAAAGTCATCGACTGCATCCAAACGGGATACACTCTGAACGACAAAGTGATACGACACGCGAAAGTGGCTGTCGGACAATAACGTGTCGTTAACGTCCTTAAGGTCCTTAAAGTCCTTAAAGTCCTAAAAAAAATCAAGAACTATGGCAAAGAGAGACTATTACGAGGTGCTTGGCGTTGACAAGAACGCCTCAGAAGACGACATCAAAAAGGCTTATCGCAAGATTGCCATCAAATACCACCCTGACCGCAACCCCGGCAACAAGGAGGCTGAAGAGAAATTCAAGGAAGCTGCCGAGGCATACGACGTGCTCCACGACCCGCAAAAGCGTCAGCAGTACGACCAGTTCGGCTTCGACGGTCCCGCAGGCATGGGCGGCTTCGGAGGATTCAGCGGCGGAGGCTTCTCCATGGACGACATCTTCTCGATGTTCGGCGACATCTTCGGCGGACACGGAAGCGGCTTCGGAGGATTCAGCGGCGGACGCGGAAGGGCACAATACCGAGGCAGTGACCTGAGACTGAAGGTGCGCCTGTCGCTTCAGGAAATCTCTACCGGCGTCACGAAGAAATTCAAAGTGAAGAAAGACGTTACCTGCAGCCATTGCCACGGCAGCGGTGCAGAGAACGGCAGCGCGGCAGAAACCTGTCCGACCTGTCACGGAAGCGGTGTCGTAACCCGCACGACACAAAGCATCTTCGGCATGATGCAGACACAATCCACCTGCCCCACCTGCAACGGCGAGGGAAAGGTCATCAAGAACAAATGCCGCGAATGTAGCGGAAGCGGTGTCGTCAAAGGCGAGGAAGTGGTGGAAATCAAGATTCCCGCCGGCGTCGCCGAGGGAATGGTCGTCAACGTTCCCGGAAAGGGAAATGCCGGTAAGCACAACGGCGTGAACGGCGACATTCAGGTGTTCATCGAGGAAGAAGAGAACGACACCTTCATCCGCGACGGAAACAACCTCATATACAACCTGCTGCTCGACTTCCCGACGGCTGCTCTCGGCGGACAAATGGAAATCCCGACCATCGAAGGCACCAAGGTAAGAATCAAGATAGAGCCTGGCACACAACCCGGTAAGACCCTGCGCCTACGCGGAAAAGGACTGCCCGCCGTGCAAGGCTACGGGCGAGGAACGGGCGACTTGGTGGTCAACGTCAGCGTCTATGTGCCCAAGACACTCAGTCGCGACGAGAAGAATGCCCTCGAACAAATGAAGGAAAGCGACAACTTCAAGGGAGATGCTGCAACCAAACAAAGCATCTTCCAGAAATTCCGCAACTATTTCAACTAACGACAGCTTCACAAAAGCAACCATACAAGAACCGCCCCGACACGCTCAGCACGTGTCGGGGCGGTTTTTTTGTTATTATAGTCCATCACTATAAATCTTCTCCATCGGATCTATTATACACATTATCATAATACATTGCGATGTAATATCTGCCATATCTCTCAGTAATCATAAACCAAACAGCCCTCATCATAAAATCAAATAATCCTTCATTTTCATCCATTTCTTCTGTTCCAGAGTTTTGATAATAGACAGCTTCATACCGCTTATTATCTACCATCATTTTATAAGAAATGTCATCCTCATCAGGAATTATTTGAGATGCTAATGTCGCAGATCTATATTTTGAATTCCTTTCAAACTGCCTACATAAATTATTGAACCTTATTTTTATATCTGCTTCATTGATTCTGATGTCATCTGCCACCATTATTCTCCAAACTTTGTTGTTATTTGTAACAACATAAACCGTTACATCATATCCATTAAACTCACCCTCCAAACAATCAAGGGTACTATTGTAAGTGAATCCTTTCTCTTTCAACTTTTGAATCATTGCTGATTTTGTACCATCCACAGGAATTCCCAAAAACTTTGTAACATTCTTTTGTGCACTCATTGTTACTGAAATTGTGAGCAACAGAATTACTGATAAAATCTTTTTCATATTCAATTCTTTTTAGGTTAGTATTTGTCACAATAAAAAAGGCGCAGACTTTCGCCATACGCCTCTTAGGTTTACCACAACCTTCACTAATATACGGGAATGTCCACGCCATTAAGCGCGACACTCAATCATTAGTGAACATTTTGCTCTTTAGACTTTCGTTGTGGTAATTCAAGAGGCTATTGAGCGATATGTCTTGGTGGTTCATCTGAACCACGATGCAAATATAAACAAAAATAATTGAAGGACACATACTTTTCACGAAAAAGTTTCTTTGTCGCATGTCAGTCTTAGAGATTGTATCGACTATCTAAAGACCCGTTTTGCAAACAAAGAACCTTGTTTCCATAACTCCAAAATTGCCCATCTAAAAAGTAAGATACCCTACATCACGATGCGTGAATTCGACGAAAACAACCACAAAAAACGCCATGTATAAACATGCGGAAAAGGGCGTATAAATATACGGTTGAACTTTCGCTTTCCAAAAGTTCAACTTTTGCACTCTGAAAGTTCAACTTTCACCGCCTAAAAGTTCAACTTTTGCAAGCTAAAAGTTGAACTTTTGAAAACCACTACTTAACATGCTGAAAGACAATGGCTTACAAAATACCCCTCAATCGCCCCACCCTTGCATAAATATACAAAAGCGGCAAGCCGCAGAACGAGTGGAACGATGAAAATGTGATGAGAGGCATCGCAGAATACTCGTCAGCCTCATCAGAGTTTACACTCAATGATTGCCATAATCTACAAAAAAGAGACTAAGGTAACCAAGAAGTCCAATAATGGCTAAACCAATTAAAATGTAACGAATTGTCTTAAATAATTTATCTTTCTCATTCATGCTACAAAGATACATTTTTTTAGTAAATCACAACAATTTATTTAAGTTTTAACCAACTTACCAAAAAAGGCATCATAAACAAAGGAGGCGTTTCTCAGATTTTATTTGTACCTTTGCAAATAAAAAAGAGAACATGAACTACCAAGAAACCGTAGAGTATCTTTTCAACAGCACCCCGGTCTTTGAGCACGTGGGGGCATCAGCATACAAGCCGGGACTGCAGACAACGGAAGCGCTGGACGAACATTTCGGACATCCGCACCGCAAGTATAAGACCATTCACGTGGCAGGAACGAACGGAAAGGGGTCGGTCTCACACACGCTGGCAGCTATCTTGCAAAGCGCCGGCTACAGGGTGGGACTATACACTTCGCCCCACTTGGTTGATTTCCGCGAGCGGATACGCATCAACGGAGTGTGCATCAGCGAGCAGTATGTCATCGACTTCGTGGAGAAGGAACGCCATTTCTTCGAACCGCTCCACCCCTCATTCTTCGAACTGACGACGGCTTTGGCGTTCAAATATTTCGCTGAGCAGCAGGTAGATATCGCCGTCATTGAGGTGGGGCTTGGCGGACGGCTGGACTGCACGAACATCATCTCCCCCATCCTTTCGATTATCACCAACATCTCGTTCGACCACACGCAGTTTCTCGGCAACACGCTGGAGGAGATTGCCGGAGAGAAAGCCGGAATCATCAAGGCAAACGTGCCCGCCGTCGTCGGCGAATATACGGAACAGACGCGCCCTGTGTTCGAACGGACAGCTCGCGAGAAACGTGCTCCGCTCTATTTCGCAGAGGAATTTGGCGCCCAACTGCAGGACGTGGAATACGAACTGACGGGCAGCTATCAGCAAAAGAACAAACAGACGGTACTCTGTGCCGCCATGCTGTTGGGACTGAAAGGTGAGCACATCAGGGAAGGTATGGCGAACGTCTGCGAATATACGGGACTCATGGGGCGGTGGCAGACGATGCAGGAGCGCCCCACCGTCGTGTGCGACACGGGGCACAACGTTGCCGGATGGGAATATCTGAGCAAGATGCTCGCCAGACAAGACTGCAAGCAGTTGCGCATCGTCTTCGGCATGGTGGATGACAAAGACATTCAGGAAGTCATGAAGATGCTGCCGCGCGAGGCGGTCTATTACTTCACAAAGGCTTCCACGAAACGTGCCATTCCGGAAACGGAGGTCAAGCGCATCGGCGACCGAATAGGACTGCAGAGCCGTGTCTTCACTACCGTGGAGCAGGCTTTCCGGAAAGCACAGGAAGAGGCGGCAGCCGAAGACTTCATCTTCGTGGGCGGGAGCAGCTATATCGTAGCCGATTTCCTTGCCGCATTCGGATAAGCCAGCCCCTCTCCGCGCAAGCCTTTTACGTGTTTTAACATATCGCCATGCGCATTTTTTATCGATTCGTTCGTTTTTCTCATTATTTTTTTGTTTCTTTGCAAAAGACATAATTACTTAAATTTTGACATTATGGTAAACTCACAAGAAACAGAAAATATCTGTGGTCTGAAAAGAACAGATTTCCAGACCACGATCAACGGAAAAGAGACTGACCTATATCTCTTGAAGAACAATGTCGGCAACGAAGTCGCCATCACCAACTACGGTGGAGCCATCGTTGCCATTATGATGCCCGACAGAGAAGGCAAGCATGCCAACATCATCCAGGGGCACGACAACATCCAAGATGTTATCAACTCGCCGGAGCCGTTCCTTTCCACACTCATCGGCAGATATGCCAACCGCATAGCCAGAGGCAAGTTCCACTTGAAGGGGAAAGAATACCAGTTGGCTATCAACAACGGACCGAACGCCTTGCACGGTGGTCCGAAAGGCTTCCACGCACGGGTATGGGATGCGCTGCAGATGAACGACCACACGCTGGTCCTGAATCTCGTTTCAGCCTACGGCGAAGAAGGTTATACGGGCGAACTGAAGGTGACCGTGGTCTATTCGCTCACGGAAGACAACGAACTGAGCATCGAATACATGGCAACGACCAACAAGAAGACCATCATCAATCTCACAAGCCACGGATTCTTCTCACTTGCCGGCATTGCCAACCCCACTCCAACGATTGAAAGCCTGGAGTGCGAAATCAACGCCAACTATTACCTCCCCATAGACGAGACCTCCATCCCAACGGGTGAAATCCGTTTCGTGGAAGGCACTCCGTTCGACTTCCGACAGGCGAAACCTATCGGACAGGACATTGATGCCGACCACGAACAAATCAAGAACGGAGCCGGCTACGATCATTGCTTTGTGCTGAACAAGCAGGAAGAGGGCGAACTCTCGTTTGCCGCACGCATCGTTGAACCGAACAGCGGGCGAACGATGGAAGTATATACGACGGAACCGGGAATGCAGGTCTATACAGACAACTGGGCTGACGGCTACAAGGGACAGCACGGTGCAACCTTCCCGCGACGGAGCGCCATCTGTTTTGAGGCGCAACACTTCCCCGACACGCCCAATCACCCCTATTTCCCATCGGTCGTGCTGCGCCCGAATGAGAAATACAAGCAGAAGACCATCTATCGGTTCGGCGTCGTCAAATAGAAAAAACAATAGGTTTCAATTATTAAAAATAAAAAGATTATGACACAAACTAAAAACAACGGAACCGTCGTGGCTATCATCGCCATGATGTTCCTCTTCGCCATGATTTCGTTCGTCACGAACATGGCGGCACCATTCGGCACCATCTGGAAAGAACATTACGAGTGGGCAGGAATGATGGGTAACATGATGAACTTCGCAGCTTACCTCTTCATGGGTATCCCTGCAGGTATGATGATTACGAAAATCGGGTACAAGAAGACAGCGCTCGTTGCCTTGGCGCTCGGATTCATCGGAATCTGCGTACAATATCTGTCGAGCACGCTTGATGCAAATGCTATCAGCACATACATTGTCTATCTGGCTGGCGCATTCATCTGCGGTTTCTGCGTGTGTATCCTCAACACCGTTGTCAACCCGATGCTCAACCTGTTGGGTGGCGGTGGCAACCGTGGTAACCAGCTGATTCAGACCGGTGGCACGCTGAACTCTCTGGCAGGTACGCTGACACCGCTTCTGGCGGGTTCGATGATTGGAACGATTACGAAGGACACGTCGATGACTGCCGTTGCTCCCCTGCTGATGATTGCGATGGCAATCTTTGCCCTGTCGTTTATCATCATCTACTTCACCAAGATTACCGAGCCTGAGACGGAGAAGTCGGACGCTGTGGCTGGCATCAAGGGAGCGCTGGGTTATCGCCACCTTGTGTTAGGCATCATTGCCATTTTCTTCTATGTCGGTATTGAGGTGGGTATCCCCGGACAGATGATATTCTACCTGAGCGAACCTGGCGGCGTACTGGGAAGTGTTGCCATTGCGGGAACCATTGCAGCTTTGTATTGGCTGCTGATGCTCGTGGGACGCTTTGCCGGATCGTTTATCAGCGGAAAGGTTTCGTCGCGCACGCAGCTTATTGTCGTGTCAGCGGTGGCAATGGCACTGATTATGGTGGCTATCTTGATTCCTGAAAGCAAGACGTTCAACCTCCCCGGCTCTGAGGCATCGCCTGTTGACTTGGTGCTTTTTAAGTTTACCGGCGGAACGATTCCTGTTAAATGTCTGTTCCTCATTCTCTGCGGTTTGTGCACTTCAGTGATGTGGGGTGGCATATTCAATTTGGCTACGGAAGGGCTTGGAAAGTACACTGCTTCGGCTTCAGGTCTGTTCATGACGATGGTTGTCGGCGGTGGAGTGATGCCGCTTATCCAGAACCTGATGGCTCGCAGTGTGGGCGACATCAACAGCTACTGGCTTGTTGTGGCGATGCTTTCGTTCCTGCTTTTCTACGGCTTGGTGGGCTGCAAGAACAAGAAGTCGGCTGCAGAGTGAATGGTAAATGGGAATAATGACTAAAGCTATATACTATGGTAACGATTGAACATGTAAGGAGTCGGTTCATCAAGCATTTTGATGGGCAGACGGGAAATATCTATTTTGCGCCGGGCAGGATTAACCTTATCGGCGAGCATACAGACTACAACGGCGGCTTTGTGTTCCCCGGAGCGGTGGACTGCGGCATCATGGCTGAGGTGCGACCGAACGGTCTTAATACGGTCATCTGTTATGCGATTGACATGAAGGACAAGGTGGAGTTCAAGGTGGACGACCCCGTTGGTCCGCGCACGTCGTGGGCTCGCTACATCTACGGCATTGTGCAGGAGATGCGCAAGCGTGGCGTGGATGTGAAGGGATTCAACACGGCTTTCTCGGGCGACGTTCCTTTGGGCGCGGGCATGTCGTCGTCGGCTGCGCTCGAGAGTTGCTTTGCTTTCGCGTTGAATGACATATTCGGCGACAATAAAGTTGAGAAATGGGACTTGGCGCTTGCAGGACAGGCTACCGAACACAACTATGTGGGCGTGAACTGCGGCATCATGGACCAGTTTGCGAGTGTGTTCGGACAGGCTGGCAAGCTGATGCGCCTGGACTGCCGTTCGCGCGAGTTCGAGTATTTTCCGTTCGAACCCAAAGGCTATAAACTGGTGTTGTTGAATTCGTGTGTGAAACACGAGCTCGTCGGTTCGCCGTACAACGACCGTCGCAATTCGTGCGAAAACGTGGTGAAGCATATTGCCACCAAGCATCCAGAGGAGAAGTTTGAGACGCTACGCGACTGCTCGTGGGAGCAGCTGGAAGAGGTCCGCGCAGAGGTTGGCGAGGCGGACTACACACGCGCTCACTTCGTTCTTGGAGAGAAAGACCGTGTGCTGACGGTTTGCGACGCCCTTGTTGCGGGCGACTATGAGACCGTGGGCAAGAAGATGTATGAGACTCACGAGGGGCTTTCCAAGGAGTATGCGGTGAGCTGCGAGGAGCTTGACTTCCTCAACGACATTGCCAAGGAATGTGGTGTTACCGGTTCGCGCATCATGGGCGGCGGCTTCGGCGGCTGCACCATCAATCTGGTGAAAGACGAACTTTACGACGGTTTCATCCGTGAGGCTAAGCGGCGCTATGCCGAGAAGTATGGCAAGGAGCCGCAAGTGATTGACGTCGTGATTGGCGACGGGGCGCGCAGACTTTGCTAAGACCCTTCGAAACGACGGCTGTTTACGAACGACGGGCACTCTTCTGCTGAGTGCCCGTCGTCGTTTTGTGTAACCCTGCCTGGCGCTGTATTCAATACAGCGAAGCGCTATATTCAACGTAGCGAGGCGCACTATTCAATACAGCGGAAAGCAGTCGCGTATGCAGCGTTTTCAGAACGTCGTGTTTACAAGTCGGGCGGCAACACGATGGCTCCCTTTTTGTAATACGCCGTGCCGACAACCTGCACTGCCTGCTCCACCCACTTCCGCAGCTCTTCCGTCTCTTTCTCGTGCGCTGCCATGCTGAGGAATACGCGGTAGAAAGTCTTTTCGAGCTCGGTCTCGCCCACGATGCCGTACACTTGCGCGAGATTGAAGCATGTCGCCAGGCTGTTTTGATTGCGTTTGAGAGCTTCACGCCATGCGAAAATGGCGTTCCACCACTCCCCTTTCTGATAGAATGCCTCGCCCA
>Ga0256404_1006446_pt1 | contig 19428 bp, 16 predicted proteins | sample RumenRJG_01DNA_FD_185990 | JGI IMG/M metagenome (GOLD analysis project Ga0256404, IMG submission 185990) | Bovine rumen microbial communities from Lethbridge, Alberta, Canada - RJG_01 | ecosystem: Host-associated > Mammals > Digestive system > Stomach > Rumen | place: Canada: Alberta | collected...
TGACGGTTATGTCGATGTACATTTTTCGCGATTTCCGACTCGAAAATTGCACAAAAACAGCTGTTTATGCAATTTTACGGCATTATTTGACAAAAAATGTACATCGCTGTGCTATCAGAGAACGACTAGAAGTCACAGTGCACTGTGACGGTTACTGTGATTTTTCTGCGATATGAAGTCAAAGACTCCGAAAAAATACGGCATTTTGAGACGACGGCTTTTCCTTGCTGATGACAAAAATATTTTATATAATCTATCCTGCAACGCATAAACACAGGAGATTGATATGAAAAAGAAGGAAAACCCCGAACGCCGCAACGAAGTCGAAAAGACTTTGCTTGAACTGAGCAGTTTGGAGCAGAAAGTTCTTTTCGAGAAATATAAGACTGATGAAGAAGGTCTTGATCCCGTACAGGCATCCGACCGTCTTGAAGAATACGGCAGGAATATCATTGATTTCGGTAAGGAAAAGAACCTTGCCGTACGTATCAAGGACGCGGTCATTAACCCGTTTAATATCGTGCTCCTGGTTGTTGCGGCAATCACTTTCGTAACGGATGTCATCCTTGCTGACGAACCGTCATATGCTACGTTCCTTATGCTCGTTGCGGTAATCATTATTTCCGCAGCAATTTCCTTCATTCAGGAAGAGAAGTCCAACAACGCTGCTAAAAAGCTTCAGGGCATGATCTCCACCAAGCTCGATGTCATCCGCAACGGCGTTGAGATCGAAGTTAATATCGAAGAACTGGTACCCGGCGATATCGTTAAGCTCGCATCAGGCGACATGATCCCCGGCGACGTAAGATTCATTGAGACAAAGGACCTGTTCATTGACCAGTCCCAGCTCACGGGTGAATCCAATCCTGTCGAGAAGTTCACGACATCTGATACGAATGTCGGTGTTACGGACCTCGCAAACATCGGATTCATGGGATCAAACATCGTATCCGGAAGCGCCAAAGCGGTCATCCTTACAACGGGCGGTGATACATATTTCGGAAGCATGGCCAAGAGCCTCAACACATATGAGGAGAAGAGCGCTTTCGAGAAGAACCTTGATTCGGTATCAAAGCTCCTTATCCGTTTCATGCTCGTAACAGTGCCGGTTATCTTTATTGCTAACTTCATCACGAAGGGCAGGGGCGGCTGGCTCGAGTCCCTCATGTTCGGCATTACGATCGCAGTCGGAATCATGCCTGAAATGCTTCCGGTCATCATGAACTCTTCACTCGCAAGAGGCGCTATCAACATGTCCCGCAAGAAGACGATCGTTAAGCGTCTTGGTGCGATCCAGACATTCGGCGAGATGGATGTTTTCTGCACCGATAAGACTGGTACTCTTACACAGGATGAGATCATCCTCGAGAAATACATGGACGTGTTGGGCCGTGAGGACAAGCGTATCTTAAGACACGCTTTCCTTAACAGCTACTTCCAGACAGGCCTTAAGAACCTCATGGATGTTGCCATCATCAGCCGTGGCGAGAAGGAAGAATTGTCATTCCTTAAGGAAGCATACGTAAGAGAAGACGAGATCCCGTTCGACTTTTCGCGCCGCCGCATGAGCGTCGTGCTTAAGGACAAGAACGGCAAGCGCCAGCTCATTACAAAGGGTGCAGTTGAAGAGATCCTTTCCATCTGCTCGTTCATCGAGATCGACGGTGAAGTTAAGGAGATCTCTGATGAGCTTATCACAAATGCGAAAAAGATCGCTGAAGAGAATAACCTCGAAGGTATCCGTGTTATTGCCGTAGCTCAGAAGAACAACGTTCACGGCGTTGATGTTTTCGGCGTTGAAGACGAGAGCGACATGGTACTCATCGGATTTGTAGGCTTCCTCGATCCGCCGAAGGAATCAGCAGGCAAGGCCATCGATGCTCTGAGGAATAACGGTGTCCGCACGGTCGTCCTTACGGGTGACTCCGAAGGCGTTGCGATCAACATCTGCGGAAGACTCGGATTTTCCACCGAGATGACACTGACAGGTGCAAAGGTCGATGCAATGAGTGATGAAGAGCTTAAGGAAGCATGCAAGAAGTGCGACATCTTCTCAAAGCTTTCTCCTTATCAGAAGCAGCGTGTCGTTAAGATGTTCCAGGCTAACGGCCACATCGTAGGTTACATGGGTGACGGCATCAACGATAGTTTGCCCTTAAAGCAGGCAGACATCGGCATCTCGGTTGACAACGCCGTTGATATCGCGAAAGAAGTTGCCGACATCATCCTGCTCGAAAAGGATCTCATGGTCCTTGACGAAGGCGTTGTCGAAGGCCGAAGCACATTTGCGAATATGTCCAAGTACTTAAAGATGTCCGTCAGCGGCAACTTCGGAAACATGTTCTCGGTACTCATCGCGAGCATCTTCCTGCCGTTTCTTCCGATGCTTCCGGTACATATCCTCGTGCAGAATCTCTTAAACGACTTCGCACAGCTCGGTATGCCTTTCGACCATGTCGAATCTAAGTACATCGAGAAGCCGAAGAAGTGGGACCTTGGCGGCATCAAAGGCTTCATGGTATTGTTCGGACTTTTGAGCACCGTGTTAGACGTTCTGTGCTTCCTTGTTCTGTGGTTCGTATTCGGATACAACAATCCTGATATGGCCGGATACTTCCAGTGCGGATGGTTCATGTTCGGCGTCATCTCACAGACGATGGTAATCCACACGATCAGAACGCCGAAGCTCCCGTTCATCAACGACAGGGCATCAGTGCAGCTGACGCTCTCAACACTTGCGGTAATTGCAGTTACGCTGATCATCGGCTTTACAGGTGTATCAACACTGTTCGATCTGCCCACGATGCCGTTAAGCTACATGCTCTGGCTTGCGATCCTCATGCTCGTTTACATGGTTTTCGCACAGATCATGAAGGTCATCTACATCAAGAGACACAAGGACTGGTACTGATGCCTTTACTATAAAAAGAATGCGTGTGCAATTGTTGGCCGATTTTTACGGCGACAATTGCACAAAAACGCTGATTTATGCAATTGTTGGCCTTTTTTGGGGCAAACAATTATACAACGCCGGTTTTTTGAGGCATCTTCTCTACTCGTGATACAATAAGTTTTAGTAAACATCAGGGAGACTTACCGGATATATGGCAAAAGGAAATAAAAAGAGTTCCAGGGGAAAGAAGGTTATCAGAGGAATACTGCTGACCCTTCTCATTCTTGTTGCACTGGTCCTGGTTGGCGCGAGGATATATTTCAGGGCCCCCGTAAATGCATACTATAAAGCTTCCGAAAAGGCTTTTGTCATACCGGGCCTTATGGATAATATGGTGCCTCAGGGTCTCGATTATATTGAAGATACCAATACTTATCTTGTGTGCGGTTATCAGAAGGACGGCTCGCCTTCACGTGTTTACAGAGTTGAAGGCAGTAGCGGAAAAGATAACGGCTATATCATCATGGGAGATGAAGAAGGCAATGCGATCAAGCCTCATGCGGGCGGTCTTGCCGCACACGGTGAATATCTTTTCGTTGCAGGCGATGAGGATGCACTCATAAATGTTTACAGCCTAAGTGATGTCCTTTCCGCAAACAGCGGGGATGTTGTAAAAAAGCTCGGAAGTTTTCCGACACAGTTTTTAGATGACAAGATAAATGTTGCATGGATCTGCTTTTCTGATGACCGCATGATCGTCGGAGAGTTTTACAGGGATCCGAATTACATGACAAATGAATCGCACTGGGTCACGACAACGACAGGTGAAGAGAACCGTTCATTGGCTTACTGTTATGCATTTGGTGACGGTGAGGATTCTGTCTTCGGTATTGAGACACTCCCTTCCGAGATATATTCGATGCCGGATCTCGTTCAGGGCATGACGGTGAAGGACGGAAAGATCTGGACATCCCAATCTTACGGAACAGCGAAGTCAACGATAAGCTGCTATGACATTTCATATTCAGAACCCGTGCAGTTTGTGGGAAGGATCGGTTCCGGTCTCCCTGAAGCTACCGTGACGGTTCCGGTCTATGCATTGGACAGCAGCACGAGGGCATTTTACTTTGAAGCTCCGCCGATGGCAGAGGAGATAATTTTCGCAAACGGAAAGCTTCTTACAATGTGCGAGTCAGCGTCGATGAAGTATTTCTTCGGCAATCTAACGGGCGGCAGATGGTGCTACGCAACGGATATCGATTATTTTGCTAAAGACAGCGAGGTCTGACAATGTTTGGAACAGATATTCCCGGAATCGATTTAGGTAATTACTTCGACAAGACGACGATCCTTGGCCAGGTCCTTGAATTCTTGATCTACACGGCGATCGCCGCGATCGTCACTTCGATCGTGCTTGCGATATATAACCACTTCGTAAAAAAGAAGCTCAAGGAAAAAAAGAATATCCAGATCCGCTTCACGCAGAACATCATAAGGACGCTCATCATCCTGATTGCGATAATATGGGTCCTCATGAGTTCGACCGCAACCACCGACATCGGTAAGGTCCTCTTCCAGGGAACCGCGATAATCGGTGCGGTCATAGGTCTTGCAGCACAGCCCGTTATCGGAGACCTTTTCAGCGGAATTGCGATCAGCATCAACAAGCCTTTTGAGATCGGCGACAGGATCGAGCTCGACGGCGGCCTTAAGGGAATCGTAATGGACATCACTATGAGACATGTCGTTTTGAGAACGATCGATACGGTCGACGTAATCATCCCCAACAGCAAGATCAATTCAAGCACTATCACAAACATGAGCCACAACACGAGCATCAGATCGGTCCACATGAGATTCAATGTTGCTTACGGAACTGATATGGACAAGGCCATGAAGGTGTTAAGGGATGCCGTTATCGAATCCGAATATTCCGAGCCCGAGTGGAAGAACAAGGACTATGGTCCTGTTTATTTCATCGCATATGCAGACAGCAGTCTCGTTCTTGCAACGACCGTTTACTATAAGCCCACCAACGCTACCGAGATGGTAATGAGCGACATCAATAAGCGCGTCAATGACGCCTTCGCAAGAGAAGGAATCGAGATCCCTTACAACTACGTTAATGTTGTCATGAAAAAGGACGACTGATCAGCCGGTAATAATTTTTCCGTCCGCACCGGGAATGTCCCTGATTATCTCTCCGACTGAAGGCACTTTTATGCTGCCTGACAACGGATTCTTTATGCTGATCACGGGAGTTGATATCGTTGCTTCAACATCAGATCTCTCGAACGCGAGATCACAGTCTTCCATGCGGCAGTTAATGAGCTTTAAGCCCTTGCAGTAGCAAAGCGGCTGTGTGCCCTTAATGGTGCAGTCTAAGAATGTCAGGTTCTCTGAGTACCAGGCAAGATATTCGCCGTTGATAACGCTGTTTTTAATGGTCACGTTCTTTGCGTGCCAGAAGGCATCCTTGGTGTCGAACCTGCAGTTGTTGATCTCAACGTTTTCGACGTACTGGAAAGAATATTTTCCTTTGAGTGACACGTTCTCGAAAACAATATCCGAAGATCTCATGAGAAAATATTCAGACTCGGCTGACGTGTTGACCATCTTAAGACCTTTTACGGACCATCCGAACTCGGGTGAGATGATGGATGAATCAACGATCTCCGCGTCAGCGCATTCACGAAGCGCCTTTATGCCGTGGAGCTTTGTATCACTGATCTTTATGTTGTCCGAATACCACAGTGCGGCGCGGCATTTGTCGGTCATCTCGCATGAAGTGATATTGAGGCCGTGAACATGCCAGAAGGGGTATCTCAGATTGAAATAAGAATCCTCGACGGTAACATTACTGCATTCTTTAAGCGCGCTCTCGCCGTCAGCGGGACCGTCAAAGCGGCATGTCCTTACCGTAATGTCTGAGCTGCCGTATAAGGCGCGCTCTTCGTCCATTGTCATGTTTTCGATCAGATTCACATGTACACCTCAGAAATTGATGCCTAAATAATACTCTTCGAAAGCGAATCCCGTATATCAGTTTTTGGTTAGTTTTGTTTTGACATGCACCAATAAAGTTTGTAGTATTGATTTATTCTGTTAATGCTAACACTATGATTTTGAGAGGCATTTATTTATGAAGACCAACAGCAATATCGGCAAGTCCGCTGAAGACTATCTGGAGTCGATGATAATCCTCAAGGAGAAGAACGGATATGTCCGTTCCATCGACATTGCGGGATTTCTGGGCGTCACGAAGCCGAGCGTCAGCAATGCCATGAAGCGTCTGCGTGAGGAAGGCTACATCGAGATGGACAAGTCCGGCCTTATCACAGTGACGGAAAAGGGCATGGAGATTGCCTCCAAGATCTATACCCGCCATAAGAAGCTTACTGATTTCTTCGTAGCTTTAGGTGTCGGTCCGGATGTAGCTGAAGACGATGCCTGCAAGATCGAGCATGACTTAAGTGATGAGACGTTCGATGCGATCTGCCGTCACATCGAAGAATTCTGCAACAATAAGTCAAAAAAAGAGTAATATTCTGCCACTAACTGATATATACCGATTAATTTACTATGCTAAAATCACATTATTGAGAAACTTTTTACAAAGGAGATCTCCCTATGGCATGTTTTTTGGTTCCTACAACAGAAGCAATCGTAACAACAGTAATCAAGCACGCAGCTGACAAGAAAGGTTCCGACAACATTTTCATCAAGAAGATGGGCTGGCTCAACAGTATGCTTTGGGGCGGTTCCGCACTCCTTGCTTTTGAGCATGTATGGCACGGCGAAGTAACACCGTGGTTCCCTTTCCTTACCGCAGCAGCTAATCCGGTTGACGCAGCTGAGATGCTCCATGAGATGTTCACGAGCGGAGTTGCCATGGCAGTCCTTGTAACACTTGCATGGGTCGTCATGGTACTGGTATCACAGGCCATTTCCAAAAAGAAAGCTCCGGTTGCGGCCAAGAGCCAGGCAAAGGCATAAGGAGGAAATATCATGACATTGCTTATCACTGTATTTGCAGCAGCTATTGCTACTATCCTCTGGTATAACTCAAAATCTGACAAAAAGCTCGGCACACTTGCCCTCATGTACTGGGGCGCAAGCCTTATGTGGCTCGTTGATGCCGTAGTTGAGTACATCGAGCTTGGCGCAGAGTTCTTCGAGCAGGCTCCCGCAGACATGCTCAACGATGCATATCTCGGTTTATCCGTAGTCGCACTCGGCATCATCATCTGGCTCGTTATCCTCATCGTTAAGGATCCTGAGGGCAAGGTCAAGGCAATGCTGGCAGCTAAATGATGGATAACGAAGCAGATATCAGAATAAAAGAACAAGCGCTCACAGAGCGTATTAAGGCCGCCGGGAAACTGGCGGTCGCTTTTTCTGGCGGTGTCGATTCGACATATCTTGTATACAAGGCTCACGAAGTTCTTGGCGACAACGCCATCGCTGTCACGATAAGATCCCAGGTCCTTATCAACGAAGATTTCGAATGGACTGTAGAATTCTGCAAAAAGACCGGCGTTAAGCAGGTAGTGATCGAGTGTGACGTTTTCGATTCCGAACAGTTCGAAAACAACCCGCCCGACAGATGCTATTACTGCAAGAAAATGGATTTCGACGCAATCAAGAAAGCCGCTGCGGAATACGGGATCACCGAAGTTGCCGACGGCAGCAATGTCGACGATATGGGCGATTACAGACCCGGCATGCGTGCCATGAAAGAACTGGGGATAGTAAGCCCCCTCAAAGAATCCGGCCTTACCAAAAATGACATCCGCGTGCTTTCAAAGGAAGCAGATCTTCCCACCTGGGATAAGCCTGCCGCCGCATGCCTTGCATCCCGTTTTGTATATGGCGAGAAGATCACCACCGAAGGCCTGATCCGCGTTGCCAATGCCGAGAAGTTCATCAGAGACATGGGATTTTGCGGTATCCGTGTAAGAGTTCACGGCGATATCGCAAGGATCGAAGCTGCTCCGGATGACATTGAGCTTCTTACATACGGACGCACAAGAAAAGAAATATCCGATGAACTTAAGCGTTTGGGCTTCAAGTACGTAACTATCGACATTGACGGTTACCGTACGGGCAGCATGAACGAAGTGTTGAACATCAAAGAGGGTTTGTCAAATGAGTGATGCAAGAGAGATCTTAGATAAGGTTGCAAGCGGTGAGATGACTCCCGAAGAGGCTGAGACTGCTTTAAAGATGAAGCCTTTTGTCGATCTCGGTTTTGCCAAGCCCGACCTTCACAGAGGCATAAGGCAGGGCATTCCGGAGGTCATCTTCGGCGAAGGCAAGACGCCTGAGCAGATAGATAAGATCACGGAAAGTCTTCTTGAAGGCGGAGTCAAGACAGTGCTTATCACAAGACTTTCTCCTGAGAAGGCTGCTGAGCTTAAGACTTCCATCAAGTATTACGATGTCGCCCGGATCGGTGCTGCAGGCATAATACCGGAGCCTTCTGCCAAAGGGACCATAGTGGTTGCCACAGGCGGAACATCCGATCTTCCCGTAGCTGAGGAAGCTGCCGTTACTGCAGAACTTCTGGGCAATAAGGTTATAAGGCTTTACGATGTCGGCGTTGCAGGTATCCACAGACTTCTGTCTCATACAGAAGAACTGATGGAAGCAAGTGTTGTTATAGCCATTGCCGGCATGGAGGGCGCACTTGCAAGTGTAATCGGAGGTCTTGTCGACTGCCCCGTCATCGCGGTTCCCACGAGCGTAGGATACGGCGCATCTTTTGAGGGGCTCACTGCCTTGCTGGCCATGATGAACTCATGCGCAAGCGGCGTCACTGTAGTTAATATCGACAACGGATTCGGTGCCGGCTATTCTGCCAGCATGATCAATCACATCGGAGGTTAACCTGATGAAGACTCTTTATATCGAATGCAATATGGGCGCAGCAGGCGACATGCTCCTGGCATCTCTGGCTGAACTTACGGGCGACGTCAAAGCTTGTGAAGAAAAACTTAATTCATTGGGAATCCCCGATGTCACATATAACTTCGAGAAGTCCGTCAAATGCGGCATCGAAGGCACCCACGCACGTGTTGTCGCACTTGGTGTTGAAGAAGATGAGCATACTCATGAAGAACATACTCACGATCATCATGATCACGAGGGCGAACACCATCACCATCATCACACCCACATGAGTGATATCGAGAACATCATCGGCGGCCTTAACGTTTCTGACAAGGTTAAGCAGGATGCCCTCGCTGTTTACGGCCTGATCGCCGAAGCTGAGAGCAAGGCGCACGGTAAAGAGATCTCAGAGATCCATTTCCACGAAGTCGGAACGATGGATGCGGTTGCAGATATCGTAGGCGTCTGCGTTCTGTTAGAGCAGATCGGCGCTGACAAGATCGTCGTATCGCCTCTTGCGACAGGCTACGGCCAGGTCAGATGCGCACACGGCATCCTTCCGGTACCTGCACCTGCCACTGCAAGCATAATCGAAGGAATTCCCACATATAGCGGCAACGTTGAAGGAGAGCTCCTCACACCCACGGGTGCGGCGCTCCTCAAGCATTTTGCTGACAGCTTCGGTCAGAGACCGGTCATGGCGATAGAGAAGACCGGCTACGGCATGGGAAAGAAGGATTTTGCAAAGGCCAACATGCTCAGGACCTTTATCGGAAGCTCGGAAGACGAAGGCGATAAGGTAATCGAGTTCAAGTTCAATGTCGATGACATGACCGGCGAAGAGATCGGCTATGCGACAGGCATTCTCATGCAGGAAGGCGCCCTTGACGTTTTCACGACGCCCATCGGCATGAAGAAAAACCGCCCGGGAATACTTTTCACGATGCTCGTAAAGCCCGAAGACAAGGAAAAGTTCGCAAGACTTGTTTTCGAGAACACCACGACGATAGGTATCAGATATAACGAGATGGACAGGTTCAAGCTCGCAAGGCGCGAAGAAAAAGTCCTGACAAAATATGGGGAAGTCCGTGTCAAAGTAACCGAAGGATACGGCGTAATTAAGGCAAAACCCGAATATGATGACATATCGGCAATAGCAAATCAGGAATAATATCTATAATTTATACAGTTGAGATTTGAGAAAAGCATGTTTATTATTGAGTGAAGATAAAACTAGCAATTTTCTTTAATAAATAGGGGTAGCTACTAAATGAAAAAGACAGCCGATCAGGCACATGAAAACATAAGACCTGCTGCAAGAGCCGGAAACTCAAACGCTCTGGCAAAGATTGAGAGCAGGAAGATCGAAGAAGACAGTTCTTTTATTGACTTTTCCAAGGAAAAGCCGGTAAAGAAAGAGACAAAGCCGGCAGATATTCCGGTCAGGCACACCTCGGCTAAAAAGGGTCCCAAGAAGAAAAAGTCTGCATTGCCCGTAGTTTTTGCTGTTTTAGGCATTCTTGTCGTTGCAGGCGTTATCTTCGGAGTTCTTTACTTCAAGAATCCCGGTGCAAATCCCATCGAGAAAGTTTTTGAAGCCCAGATCGAAGTAGTCATGGCAGACGGCACGGTTCAGACCATGAATGCCAATGCTGCATATGCAGAGCTTGCAACAGATAAGTTCTATCCCGGAACAGTAATCGACGGAGTTGACGTCGGCGGTATGACAAAGCAGGAAGCTTACGAAGCAGTCATGAAGAAACTGCCTGCAAATCCTGTTACTGTCGCAATAAAGCTCGACCTCGAAGGAAAGACCCTTATTCCTGATTTCAAGGACGTAACTATTGAATACAACACTGCCGAGATCATTGACGAGGCATTCGCAAAATACAGACCCGTCAGCGGAGAAGACCTTACGAATCTTGCAGAGTGCTATAACAGCGTCCAGAAGCTCAAGACCGAGAAGGAGACTTACGAGTCAACTTATACAGTCAAGGTAAACGGCGTAAAAGAAGCAGTTTCCGCTGCTCTCACTCCTTTTGTTGAAGAGTACTCAACGGTAAAGAACGCTTCCATCGTTGACTTCGATACTGAGACCAGGGAATTCGTCATCGACAAGGAAAAGAAAGGTTATGAGATCAACATCGACGGCGCAGCAAAGGCAGTCGAAGATCTCTTCAGCAAAGGCACATACACAGGCACGGTAAAAGTTCCCACAGTTGTCAAAGAGCCTGAGATCACAGAGGCAATGATCAACGAGAACTTCGGTCTGGTAGGTTCCGAGTGGACAATTACAGACGGTAACTCCAACAGAAACAACAACATCAGCCAGGCATGCGACAACATCAACGGCACGATCCTTGAGCCCGGCGAAGTTTTCTCTTTCAACGAAGTAGTTGGTCAGAGAACATACGAAAACGGCTTCCTTACTGCAACAGTTATTGCCGGCGGTCAGTACGAGCAGGGTCTCGGCGGCGGTATCTGCCAGGTCAGTACGACCCTTTACAACGCAGCTCTCAAGACAGACCTCGAGATCGTAGAGCGTCACAGCCACGCTTGGCCGTCCGACTATATCTCACCCGGACTTGATGCTACAGTTGACTGGCCTGCATTGGATCTCAAGTTCAAGAATGACACTGATTACCAGATTGTTATCTTAGCCTGGTGGGATCCTTCAGATTACACATGCAATGCAGAGATCTACGGCAGGAAGCTTCCTGAGGGCAAGTCCATCGAGACACGTGCAGAGATCGTCAGCAGAACTCCCGCAGGCGATACAGAGTATGTCGCAGATCCCAGCCTTTCAGTCGGCGAGACAAAGACACTCCGTAACTCTCACGACGGCATTACAGCTTATGCTTACAAGGTCTGGTCTGATGCTGACGGCAACGAGATCGACCGCGTATATTACAATTCAACATACTATAATTCATACGGAGCGCGAATCGCGGTAGGTACTCTGAAACCTGACGGAACTTATGCTTCCATTGATACGAGCACAGGTGAATACTTAGAGCCGATCAATACACCGGAACCTACTCCGGATCCGACGACACCGGAACCGACACCGGATACGACGACACCGGAGCCGACTCCGGAGATCACACCGCCACCGGATACGACGACACCTCCGCCGGAAAACACGGGAACACCGGAGACACCGGAAGTTACCCCATAGGATTTGACGGATAATTAATCAGATTTAAGGGACTGTCTCAGAATGGATGAGATGGTCCCTGTTAATTTGGTATGAATCAAGGAGGGATCAGAGGTTTGCCAACAGGTTTTCGAAAAGCCGCAGCAGTAAGGTTTTATCGTATTTAGAGAATCACAGTAAAAGTCACAGTATGCTATGACGGTTACTGTGATTTTTTCGAGAGTCTATTAAAAAATCACACTAAAAGTCACAGTGCACTATGACGGTTACTGTGATTTTTCTGCGATATGAGGCCAAAGACTCCGAAAAAAATTTTTAATAATCCTATTGACAAGGTGGGTTTAACCGATTATCATATGCAAAAATTCATTGAAGAGAGGAGGACGGGAGTTATGTACGACCGCAAGTTCTATTTTCAGACATTAGTCCGTAATAACTTCCGTTGTGGACGAATGTGTTGTTCTTGTTCAAACAGCCGCTGTTCCGACAGCACAACTATAACTATTTGAATTAAGAAAGGAAAAACACAATTATGTCCAACTATAAATTTGAAACTCTTCAGCTCCACGTAGGCCAGGAGCAGGCCGATCCTGCATCAGACGCACGCGCAGTACCGATTTACCAGACAACTTCATATGTATTCCATAACTCAGCACACGCAGAGGCAAGATTTAACCTCTCAGATGCAGGTAACGTATATGGAAGAATCACAAACTCCACACAGGGCGTTTTCGAAGACAGGATCGCAGCACTTGAAGGCGGCGTTGCAGGTCTTGCAGTAGCTTCCGGTGCATCAGCGATCACTTACACCATCCTGGGTCTCGCAGTTAAGGGCGAGCACATCGTAGCCCAGAAGACGATCTACGGCGGTTCAGAGAACCTTCTCGCAAACACACTCCCTCTTTATGGTATTGATACAACATTGGTTAATATCCATGATCTGGACGAGGTAAAGGCTGCCATCAAGCCCAACACAAAGGCTCTCTACATCGAGACACTCGGTAACCCTTCTTCAGATATCCCGGATATCGAAGCTCTCGCTAAGATCGCTCACGAGGCAGGCATCCCGCTCGTTATCGACAACACTTTCGGTACACCTTACCTCATCAGACCTATCGAGTACGGCGCTGATATCGTAGTTCACTCAGCTACAAAGTTCATCGGCGGTCACGGCACAACATTGGGCGGCGTTATCGTTGATTCGGGTAACTTCGACTGGGCAGCTTCCGGCAAGTATCCCTGGCTCTCAGAACCCAACCCCAGCTATCACGGAATCAAGTTCACAGAGGCAGTCGGCAAGCCCGCATTCGCTATCTATGTCAGAACAGTTCTTTTGAGAGACACAGGTGCAGCTATCTCACCTTTCGCTGCATTCCTTCTCCTTCAGGGTACAGAGACACTGTCTTTGAGAGTTGAGCGTCACGTTGAGAATACAAATAAGGTATTGGAATTCCTCGTAAATCACCCCAAGGTTGCAAAGGTAAACCATCCTTCACTTGCAGATCATCCCGATCACGAATTGTTTAAGAAGTATTTCCCCAATGGCGGCGGTTCCATCTTTACATTCGATGTTAAGGGCGGCAAGGAAGAAGCATTCAAGTTTATCGATAACCTGAAGATCTTCTCACTCCTCGCAAATGTTGCAGATGTTAAGAGCCTTGTAATCCATCCGGCTAGCACAACACACTCACAGCTTTCCGAAGAGGATCTCGACAGCATCGGCATCCATCAGAGCACGATCCGTCTCTCCATCGGTACAGAGCACATCGATGACATCATCGCTGACCTCGAGAACGGTTTCGCAGCAATCTGATTTCCAAATTAAGCGATATAATACTATTTAGCAGTTACAACAGGAGGACTATCTATGTCTAAAGTTTATACATCAGCAGACCAGCTTATCGGCAAAACACCGCTTCTTGAGCTCACACATCTCGAAAAGTCTTTGGGACTCGAAGCAAAGCTCGTTGCAAAGCTTGAATATTTCAATCCCGCAGGAAGCGTTAAGGACCGTATTGCCAAGGCCATCATCGAGGATGCTGAGGCTTCCGGCAGACTTAAGGAAGGCAGCGTCATCATCGAGCCTACAAGCGGAAACACAGGTATCGGTCTTGCATCCGTTGCGGCTGCTAAAGGATATCGTCTTATCATCACAATGCCTGAGACGATGAGCGTTGAGAGAAGACAGCTTATCAAGGCATACGGCGCTGAGCTCGTCCTCACAGAGGGCGCTAAGGGAATGAAGGGCGCAATCGCAAAGGCTGAGGAACTCCAGAAGGAAATCCCTAACAGCATCATTGCAGGCCAGTTCATCAATCCCGCAAATCCTAAGGCTCACAAAGAGACGACAGGTCCTGAAATCTGGGAAGACACAGACGGCGAAGTTGATATCTTCGTTGCAGGTGTAGGTACAGGCGGAACAGTTACCGGCGTAGGCGAATACCTGAAGTCACAGAAGGCTTCCGTTAAGGTTGTAGCTGTTGAGCCTGCTGATTCTCCCGTTCTGAGTAAGGGTACTGCAGGTAGCCACAAGATCCAGGGTATCGGTGCAGGCTTCGTACCTGAAGTTCTCAACACAAGCGTTTACGATGAGGTTATTCCCGTTACTAACGACGATGCTTTCGCAACAGGCAAGCTCCTGGGCAAGAACGAAGGTGTCCTCGTAGGAATCTCTTCAGGTGCGGCTCTCTGGGCAGCAATCGAACTCGCTAAGCGTCCCGAGAACAAGGGCAAGACGATCGTAGCTTTGCTCCCTGATACAGGCGACAGATATCTCTCAACACCTCTTTTCGCTGATTAAAAGTTGGACGAAAGATAAAAGACTTACATATGCCTCAATCACCCGTTGTCTTTAAGACGGCGGGTGTTTTTATGTTTATGCCCGGAGCCCGCAAAAAGGACTCCTCAAGTATAAAAATCCGGAAATCTTATACTTGGGGACCTGGTTTTTCGGGGCGCGGAGTATAAAAAGGTGAAACCTAAAATTTACAAAATAAGCGGCAATCAGACAGAAGTGTGTATAATCACTTTGCTATAATCCAAGTATCTTTATCTGAAATTAGTCAGGAGGTACTGTTATGAGCGTAAACATCAACGAGATGCCCAAGATCGGTTTTGGTCTTATGAGACTTCCGGAAAATGACGGTGTCATTGATATCGAAAAGGTCAACAAGATGGTTGATGCGTACATGGATGCCGGATTCAATTATTTCGACACGGCATATGTTTATCACGGCGGTAACTCCGAGAAGACCGTCAAGGAAGCCATCGTTAAGAGATATCCGAGAGAGTCTTTTACACTCGCTACAAAGCTTCCGGCATGGTTCATTCATTCAGAGGAAGACAGGGATAAGGTCTTCAATGAGCAGCTCGAAAGATGCGGCGTCGATTATTTCGATTACTATCTCCTGCACAGCGTTGAAGACGGCAACAACTACGACACATACGTAAAATACGACTGCTTTAACTGGGGTATTCAGAAGAAGGCTGAAGGCAAGATCCGTCATTTCGGATTCTCATATCACGGCACACCTGAGCTCCTCGTAAAGATCGTAGACAGCCACCCTGAGATTGAGTTCGTTCAGATCCAGCTCAACTATATCGACTGGGATAACTCCATCGTTCATTCAGGCGAGCTCTATAAGATCCTCGCTGAGAGAAATATTCCGATCATCGTCATGGAACCCTGCAAGGGCGGTAAGCTCGCAAACCTTGATGAAGAATGTTCTGCAATCCTGAAGAACATCCGTCCGGACAAGTCAATGGCTTCATGGGCATTCAGATTTGTCGGCAGTCTTCCCGGAGTTGCAACGATCTTAAGCGGTATGTCCACAGAAGATCAGATGGCTGATAACATGAATACCTTTAAGAATTTCGAGCCTCTGACAGATGAGGAGAAGAAGGCGATCGACGAAGTTATTGAAGCTATGTCCCGTGTTGAACTGATTGGCTGTACGGCATGTAAGTATTGCGTTGAAGGTTGTCCTGCAGGTATCAGTATTCCCGATGTTATCAGTGCGATCAATACAGCCAGAAAATTCCCGGGTGACATGAGACCTCAGTTTTTCTACAACGGTCTGGTTGACAGATACAGCCATGCCTCAGACTGTATCGGATGCGGCCAGTGCGAAGGCGTATGCCCGCAGCATCTTCCTATCATCGAGATCCTTAAGGAAGGCGTCGAGAAGTTCGAAGCCAAGGGCTGATCAGGATACTAATCAAACAGTAAATTTAAAAACCGTCCGGTTCCTTTGTGAGGTTCCGGACGGTATTTTTATGAAACGTTATTTATCAGAGCGACAGTTGTTTCAGATACGCTTTGAACATCAGAGTGACAGCGACTTAAGGTATGCCTTAACGTCAGCGGCAAATTCATGAGGGTGGTCGCCCTGAACGTTGTGATTTCCGCCCGGGATCAGGATGTAATCCGCGCCGATCATCTCAGCATATTCGATCATGACCTCATGTGAGCATGACCAGTCGTCGGAACCTGAGATGAAATAGACCGGAACTTCATAACTTGTCTGTGCCGTAAGGTCTGCGTTAAGACAGGTGTCGACAAGTTTGCCCTGAAGATTCATCACTTCTTCCTCACTCATTGTGGCCGTGTACCAGAGAAGATCGTCAGTGCCTAAATAAGGTGATTCCAAAGCGCCCAGGATGACCTGCGAAAAGTCCGGATACGGGTGATACTGCATCGCGAGATTGGAGACTTCGTTGGAGTTTTCATACGAAGGGTCGTTTAAGTATTTCTCATAGGCTTCTTTCATTGCCGTAGTATCTTCGCCTGCAGCTTCTGCTATGGCAAGAGCGTCTTCATATTCGGATGTGGTGGAGAGCCTGTCGTTTACGAACTGGCCGACACCGATGTATGCCGCAACCTTTTCGGGATGGTCGTAAACATATGTAGCGCCGAGGATCGAGCCGTAAGAGTGGCCGATGATTATGATCTTGTCCTGGCCGAATCTGTCCAGCAGGTAGTCGGTGAGCACGTCGACGTCATCCAATGCCTGTTCGAAAGATACAGTCGCGTTGGATTTGTCGTCGTTGGCGACATACGTTCTTCCGCAGCCGCGCTGGTCCCAGCAGACGAATGTGTAGTCGTCGATAAGGTCGTTTGAAAAAAGATAAGAAACGTAAGAGTCAGGACTTAACGGACCGCCGTGAAGGTAAAGGATGACCGGGTTGTCCTTGTTCTTGCCGCGGATGGTGATGAACTGCTTCATTCCGTTGATATCAACATAGGTCTGTTCATCAACGCCCTTGAACGGATTGATGAAGTTGGAAAGATAATTGTAGTTTCTCTTTGCGATGTAGAAGATCGATGTTGCGGTAACGATTATGAGCGGGATCGCGATCACGATCTGGAGCATTCCGACAAGTACCCTGGTGCCGGTCTTTTTCGGAGGTTCGTAGCCTGCTTCGCTTCTGTGCGCGAGATGGATACCGATGTGGCCGGTGCCGAGTATCAGTGACGAGATGACGATAAAGATATTTGATGCGTAGATTCCGAGAAGGAACATGGCGATTACGGGAAGTGTTGCACCTGCAACGGGGAATCCGGCAAAAGAGGAGTACATGTCTGCCATGGTCTTCTTGCTTCTGAAATACTTAAGCCAGTAGAACTCATAAAGGAGCATGCAGAGGAAGGATGCGATGAGCCAGCCGATCCACCAGGATCCGGGTCTTACGTTGGTATCTTTGGTGATGAGGATCAGGCATGAGACGAGCACCTCGCCTGCGCGCTCTAAAAACAGCAGGATCCTGTTCTCGTTCTTTGCATATTCCTCATATCCTTCAGGTTTGTTTTTCGCCCAGATGATATTGGGGATAAACAGCATGGCAAGATATATCAGTCCGACATACGAAAAACCGAAATTGATCATGAAGTACTCCAAGAAAAATAAATCTTCACTATTATACCAACATTCAGAATGTATAAAATAATCAACAAATAAGTCTTCTGTTTGAAGATGGCTTAAGTTTTAAGTTGATATAATCTGATATAACATATCGAAAAACGGCGGGGTGAACATGTCTCAGGGCAGTAAATACAACAGGACATTGACGGCTTGTTATCTGGCCTTTATAACACAGGCGATAACCGCCAATCTTGCACCCCTGCTTTTCTTAAGATTCCACACCCAGTTCGGCATATCGCTGGGAAAGATAGCCCTTATCCCGATCGCATTCTTTATTACCCAGCTTACGGTCGATCTCTTCTGTGCCGGATTCATCAACAAGATCGGATACAGGATGGGAGCGCTGATCTCTGAAGCTCTTGCCGGGATCGGCCTTGTAGGTCTTTCTTTTCTGCCGTTCATTCTTCCCGATCCGTTTGTCGGGATCCTGGCAAGCACGATCCTTTATGCGATCGGAAGCGGCCTGATCGAAGTCCTTGCGAGCCCTATCGTTGAAGCGTGTCCTTTTGACAACAAGGCATCTGTCATGAGCATCCTTCATTCGTTCTACTGCTGGGGAAGCGTCGGCGTAATTGTTTTGTCGACGGTCTTCTTTTATGTGTTCGGCATCGGCCACTGGAGATGGCTCCCTTGCACATGGGCTCTGGTGCCTTTCGTAAACATTATCAATTTCGCGGTTTGTCCCATTGAGACTCTCACTGAAGACGGCAAGGAGATGAGTATCGGCAAGCTTTTCAAGACACCGATATTTCTTCTTGGAATCGTACTCATGGTCTGTGCCGGTTCTTCCGAGATTGCGATGGGACAGTGGTTCTCGGCATTTGCAGAGTCAGCCATTGGCATGCAAAAGACGACGGGAGATCTTGTCGGTCCGTGTCTTTTTGCGGTTGCCATGGGCATCTCAAGATTTATCTACGGCAAGTTCGGAAATAAGCTCGACCTTACCAAATACATGCTCGGTTCAGGCGCGCTCTGCCTTGCGTGTTATCTTGCGGCATCTCTGTCGAAGTCTCCGATGGTCTGTCTTTTGGGCTGCATCATCTGCGGATTTTCCGTCGGCATAATGTGGCCCGGTACGATAAGCATCCTCTCAAAAAGACTTCCCAGAGGCGGCACTGCGATGTTCGCTTTTCTCGCGATGGCAGGCGATCTCGGAGGAGCATTGGGGCCCGGTATCGTGGGCTTTTTCGCGCAGATGAACAACGATGACCTGAAGAAAGGCGTTCTTGCCGGAGCGGTTTTCCCGCTGGTACTCGTAATATCGGTTGCGGGGATTCTGATAAAAGTCCGCAAAGAGCGTAAAAATAAGGGTTAACAAATACTCTTTAGCGTGATAGAATTTCGGACGGGGGAGTTAACCCCCAATCCCATTATAAAAGTGAGGTGAATACGGTGGACGCTGGTGACAGTTGCGACAAACGAGGGAAACGCGGCCGAAATATCCTTTGTTCCTTAAAGTGCCAGTCGATGACCGTATCGGACCTTAAGGACTAAATGATGTATCGTCACCTCTGTTTGCCCAAAGCAAAGCGGAGGTTTTTTGTTCCCGTCGTTTGTTTACTTTT
>Ga0256404_1006447_pt1 | contig 19425 bp, 20 predicted proteins | sample RumenRJG_01DNA_FD_185990 | JGI IMG/M metagenome (GOLD analysis project Ga0256404, IMG submission 185990) | Bovine rumen microbial communities from Lethbridge, Alberta, Canada - RJG_01 | ecosystem: Host-associated > Mammals > Digestive system > Stomach > Rumen | place: Canada: Alberta | collected...
TCCGGAACCTTGCCGTTTCGTTCGTTGGCACGGCGTGTAATGGCGATATCCGATGAATGGTGATTCTGAGGGGCAGGATTGCTACCGAGATTTCCTGTTCCTTTGTTCAAAGCATTCAGCAGCTGCTGAACGTCGTCCGCCGAAATAGATGAGGTCGGCTGCTGGTTGTTTCCACCTTGCCCGCTTTGTAGCTGTGAGCCCTGATTGCCCTGAGTGTTCTGGTTTTGATCATTCCCGGAACCGGAACCATTCGGATTCTGCTGGGTTGCTGAAGATCCCTGCTGCTGATTCTTTTGATCCTGAAGTTTCTGGATTGCATTTCGAATATAGGGCCAGAAGTACAGGAGCATCCAGTTCATCTCACTGAATCTTCTGCTGATGTCGTCTGTCGCGCAGGCAATCCGCGCATGCTCCTGAATCTTCTCAATGCTTTGCCAGTAGTCACTGGTTTCTACCGTCTTCTGACTGCGTGCAAGCACCTCGTCAAACAGGCAGAGTTGAAACATATTGTTCGTCATGAAGACGAGTTCATCCTGCTCGCCGGTATTGACCTTGTGAACTTCCGATTCAAAGAAGTCGGCATCGGCTTGCTTCGCCTGGCGGGAGAGATATAAGCTCTCCCCGACAAACGCCCCGTAGGCATCGATCAGGCTGTCTTCATCGTGTCGGTCCGCGATGATGTTATCGAGATCTTTGAAGACCGTCTGGAAAATCTGCCTTGTGTGCGGAGCCTGCAGGGCATCCTCCATATCCGTCCAGTCAGCTTCCTGCTTGGCGTTCATATTCCGGGGCTTCTCTCCATAGAAATGGCCGGAGTCAATGTACCTCATTGCATTTCGGAACTCATTGAAATCATTGAACAGATCATGTGCTTTCTCGTGGAAAAAGGTTCCCATGAATCCAAGGAATTTTCCTTCGAGATTATCAAAGTAGTCGAGCTTATGCGACGTGCAATTAAGATACATCCGAGTGCCGTTTGTATACCCGGACGGAGCGTCCGGCCCTCCGTCATCTACAATGATTGTGGTCGTCTCTCCCGCTCCGTTTCCCATAGAAACAGCAAGACTGCTGAGGTAGCTCTTGAGTTCTTCGCTCATCAGCACATCCCTGGCAGTCAGTTTACTCTTCTTATCCAATGCGAGTTTTCGCACCTTTGCTCTTATTGCAGGGTCAAAGCCCATAATCTTACTCCTCCTTCTTAAATTGACGTTGTCAGGGCTGCCATCGTTGTTGCGACGCAGCCATCCATGATTTCCTGCAAGGTTTCCGGATCGGAGCAGGCTTTGCTCACCACCGCTTCTCTGCAGGTATCCGTAATCGCCGATTCTCCCTCAATCATCACAAGCTGGACCCAACGTTCCAGTTCTACAATTGAGATATCGCCCTCGGTGATGTCCCGATCTTTGCAGTATTTCTTGATTGCTTCCCAGACCTGGTACATCTCGTCCAGCAACTGATCATCGTCAAATCCGGTGTTGAGTTTGATTCGTTCCAGTGCACGCTCCCTGGGGAGCTCATAAGAATCAATGACGAAATCCATACGCCGCATAAACGAAGGATCAACGGGCCGGCTGGAATTGTACCCGACATTATCCGTCCAAAGTACCATGGCGTCATGGTGACGCCGCACATATCCGCCCGTAGGCAACGGAATCCGAGATCCGGGCTTATCAAAGTTGTTGAGTCCGACCAGTGTGGCAGAGTCACGGATCCGGCCAAACTCGGACGGTTCCACAATCCAGCCTTTTTCCAGCGCAGTAACAAAAGGTGAGACTACGAGCTTGAAATGGGACGCATTGCTGCGAGCCACCAGAGCCTCATCCCTGGCTTTCATCACTGCGTCGGCTTCGATGCTTTCATCAATCTTGCCCGTCAGCACTTCATAGGCACCGACAGGATCCATCTTGATTTCCTCAAATGTTGGCAGGCTTGCCGCTAATGCGCCGCTGTCTGTATCCGGATTGGGAACAAACTGGCTTAGGAAGTCATTCAGTTCCGTCTGGCTGCTGCAGGTAATGCGCACAAACGGCGTATGCAGGATGCAGGCCAGTATCTCAGCCCCTGTGGATTTACCGAAACCTGTTCCGCCGCGCCAGCACATGTTGTTGATAGGAGCCTTGAATTCTCTGCTCTTCACAAACCGCCTCGCAAAAGTCATGACCTCCGCCGGAACAGGCATCTCCTCCGGGAAAACCGGGATCAGGTCCTCTTCCTCCGCTGTCCAGACCCTACTGGCAGCATAATCGGCAAACTCCGCTTTTGCGGATGCGATGTCGTTTTTTCCAGCAGTTGCTGTCATAGGAACGCCAGCTGGAACCAGAATATCAGGATTTCCGCAGATTACCTCCGCTGAGGCAAACTCGTTGGCGTCAATCCTGCGTGTTGTGAGAAGGCTGATATTACCATTCTTCAGGCCACAGGGTATCCCGTTCTCATAGGTCAGGCCATAATACAGAGCATCGTTTACTCTGTTGACCACATCTTCCGGCATTACACCGGTCGATTCGAACTCCTTGCGGCAACCCTCTATCATTTCCCAAGTAATAGAGCGATCATTGCCGTTCGCTCTGGATCTGTCCGCCTCAATCAGGATAAACAATGCCAGAATGGAGGATGGATCAAAATTGGTATCTTTGTTTCCAAGTCCTGGGACGGTCTTATGCCGCCCGGTCTGTTCACGGATAGCTGCGGTTAACGCGCCGTTTGCCTGCGCAGAAGCCAGAATCACTGTCCCGTCAGGACGTGCCCACTGCGAAGCATAGCTTCCTGATGTGATCCTGCAAATCCCGATCTCTGCGTTTTTTCGGTCAACGATGCTGAGCAGCGCCCGAATGCAGAACGCGTTGAGCTTTGTCGGCATATGTGAGTTGCTGGTGTTATAGCTGGAGCAGAAGTCAGAGTTCGTTGAATTTGCCCAGCTGTTGTAGGGAATCGGACGGTTTTCCGCCTTCCATCCCTCTTGATTCTTAAAGAACGCATAGCTGTCTACTCGTGAAGTTGCCATTGTTTTTTTCTCCTCCAAATCTTTTTTCAAAATAGATATAGAAAGAGCCAGACTCATCGTTCCTTCGATCAATCTGGCTCGTAACAAAGAGTAGCTTTATATATAAACGGCAAGTTTCCGGCGGCATTTTTCCACCGTGAAACTAATTCCGATAACTTTACAATATTATATGTTTTGTTTTTCTAAATGTCAATTTTCGGTACGGTTAACGAAAAAGAGCTGAAACCGAAATGGTTCAGCTCTCTGTATAAAGCTGTATTTCAGCTTTGAAACTCTGCGCCAAGACCTGCGCCAATGACTTCACCTATGAGTTTGCTCCTCACTTCTGCAGGAAGAGCCGCGCAGATGCCGATCACATTCAGCGCTGTCTGATCCTTCAGTTCCCGGACTTCATCTCCCGACTTATAGAAACAGGGTACCATTTTGGTGAAGTCTTCTGCAACGAAGTAATCAAGAGCGAGACCTGTCTCGAAAGCGAGGTACATCAAAAGGCTCATTCGGGGACTCTCACGCTTGAAATCTTCAATAATGAACTGGCGAATATAGTTCCGAACGCCGTAGGGCGTCTCCTGTCCGAACAGTTGATAGCTCTGTGTGCCCTTATCATCGCTCAGCTCAAAGATTCTTTCACCAATCATTTCTGAGAGGTCACGATGCGGTGCATTTGCGATGTCTCTCGGGTTTTGCTTTTCATAAAGAGCCATCTGCGTCTTTGCTTTCCGGAGAAGTGCTTCTTTCTCTTCTGCCGGGATCTTTGCCATTGCCCTCGCCATCTCGGCATAAACCGACGGGAGCATAATTTCCCCTTCGGCACCAAACATAAGCTTGTGGCAGGATTCATGCATCACATTGTATGCAAAGGGGGTAATTACCGCCGCACTCGGGCTGAAAGGCCGTTTCCCTTGAAAGTACTTGGAGAGCATGGTTTTGTTCATTCCGGACATTTCGGCCGCTGCCACACTGCTCAATCCGATGGATTTCATCTTCTGAGTAATATGCCGCCCCGCCTGGAACTGCGCCAGAAGCATTTCCGGAACCCGATCCAGTGAGAAACCGTACTCTTCCGCGATTTTCTCGGTTACTTCCAACGTTGATATTCTGAAGCGAACATCCATCGGCTCGACAGCCCGCAATGCCTGTTCATCAAAATAGGGATATGTGAGAGGCGTTGCATAAATCTGATTCATTACGCTGGCTTTCATGCGGCGCCTCCTTTTTCAATCGCGGTTTGTACAGCCTGAAGAATCATCTGCTTCCGCCCCTCCGGCAGGAAACAGAAGAGATCCATAATTGTCTCAGTCTCTCCGTTTGCGGCCAATACAGTTTGAGACTCATCCAGTCCCAGCAGCCAGTGGGGTGAAACATCAAAGCTGATTGACATAAAGGAAACCATGTTCAGCTCCACCGCGTTAAAGCTGTAGGGTACCAGTCGTCTGCGGTAGATGTCGTAAACTCCCAATTCCTTTGTCTGACGCTTCGTTTCCGCAATGCAGTAGGATCGGATAGCATTGGCCTTGAAGAGTCTCAAGGTTGGCGTCATGGATTCAAAATCGCTGTTTTCAAATACAGGCGCAAGGATCCGACGAATCAGCGCAAGAACCTTTTCCCGGCGATCCGGAGACAGCATATCGCAATAGGAGCACATGGCAGCTTCAACTTCAGATGCCCACCGCGGCTTGATCACCACCCCATCAGGATTTTTTGAGACGTACTTCAGGAGATCCAGATAGTTCAGTCCTGTTATATCAAGAAGCTCCGGAAGGTTTTCATAACAAAGACGTTTCGGACCTTTCGGACTGGGTTTATCATTCAGAAGCGGAGTTATTTTCAGTTTGAAAGCCTCAAACGCCTCACGTTTGCGCTCCTTATCCCTTCGGGTCTGCGCGTTGTCATTTGGAGCGACGCTCAATTCGCTGTCTATCATATGATAGATCAGTTCTTCGTCTTCCTTGGACACTCGATGTAAAGAAGTCTCTTTTTCTTTGGTGTTCATGGGACCTCCTAAAAAATGTTCTTAGATCCTGTTTTTTTGACATGACATAAAACCCTATATATAATTGCAACAATGCTACAGCGAAAGAAGTGAAAAACATGCCAAATAATCAGGCTAAATTTGATTCTATTCAATTTGAAAACTTCTCCACTCTCAACAACGAATCAGTTGACAAATCAGAAAAACAATCAAGAATTGATGCTATTTTACCTCTTCCAACGCAACTTGTAAACTACCGAAATAAAAATTTTTTTGTTTCCGTTGCTGTTCTTGTTCTCGGAACAGCCTTTTCAGTATACGTTCATGAGTGGACGCCGACTCTGTTAGGTGCTCTATTTGCTGTCTTCTTCCTCTGGAAGGGCGCTACTGTGTCAAGGAGATATAGCAGTGGCAGGATTATCGAAGTAACCGCAACATGTACCGGTGTCAGGCCTTCCTTTTACAGAGATCGTTTCACCGTAACTTTTGCGGCGCAATCTGATGACGATGGTTTTATATACTACAAGTTCACTGTTCCAAACAAACGAAATCGGGAAGAATTTGTCGTGGGTGCAATGTACATCATCTACTTTGACCGTGACGCTGACCAATCACTGCTGGGATATATCCTGCTGTCTACCGGTATTGTCTTTGCCACAGATTAATCCAACAACCACGAAACAGGTGCAGCCGAAGCTGCACCCTTTTCTTTTTATTCTTCCTGTGGAACCGAGGCATTTCCTTCATCCAGAAGCTGTTTTTCGTTTTCATCCAATGATATCCGATATTTTGCCGCTTTTGCCGTGATTTCTTTAGCGCGGCGCGATCGCTGGATCCGGAGAACTGTTTCAACTCTTCCGGACAGGTTCTCGTCGATCACAATACTCCGTTTTCTGTTGACACGTATGGAATAAGCTTCTTGGGACTCTATTGCCAGATTTAAGTCTCTCAACTCTTCCAGCATTTGATTAATCTCTTCCAGTGCCCTAAGCTGGGCATCATCTTGGATCAGCACAGCCATGATTTTCCTCCTTAATAATTCTCTGCGCCAAACAGTTCGATGTCCTCTGGGAACAGGAAACTGTTGAAAGTCTCTACGGTGAATGGAGCAAACGCGTCATATCCTATCAACACCAACTTCAACTCATTGCTATCGCTCAGGGTACGAGCCGCAAGTCCGTTTGCCTGCGGTTCCGGAGCAAAGTATACCGTGAAGAATCCATATCCATCACAGTTGATATTCACAGCATAGATGTCACAGTTGCTGAATCTTCCTGCCGCAGCAGCATTCCCATCGGCATCAAAAAGTCTGTTGTAGTAGACGCGTTGGCTATTTTCGACGATAGTGGACAGGTTCTGAGACTCCAGTTCTTCCTTCGTCACACCCAGTGTCATCTGATCGTTGCCATTAGTCAGATACTGTACAGCTTCAGCGATCAGCATCTCACGCTGTGCCGCATTCAGCTCTTCCGTAAAAGCGACATCGCTGTTCGTCAGGTTTTCAAGACTGTATGCTTTTGTATGCGTGTCAAAGAAAACTTCTGTTTCCACTGAACCCATCAGCATTCCGTCTGAAAGTCTAATAATAAGGATTCGCAATGTATCTCCGGCGTTATCTGCGCCTCCGTAGGCTGGGCTGTCCATCCATCTTACTCCATAGTTGGATGGATCCCTTGCCGATGCGGAAACAACCTTGTCATAGGTTCTTCCCAATATCGCAAAGTCTGTCAAGCCATTGTACTTGGTGGACCAGGCTGGAGAGACAGAAGATTCCGCGTATTCCAGGGGCACACGTTCTGTCCGCATTAGATAACCATATGCCTCATCCGGATTGCCTGCATAAGCATATTCAAAGTGCGGATTAAGATATAAAGCGTCTGTTACCCCGTCTTGCGCCAATCCGACAGAAAACGTCATTCCATATCCCGTTGAAACAGACAGGACTTTGTCATTCCGGTAAGTTCCACTTGATTTCACCATGCTCGGCAAATTGCCATCTTCTGTGATGATGACCTCTTCTTCAGACGGAGGAGAAATGATGATCTCTGCTTGGCTTTCACCAGGTCGGGCCTCTGGATTTTCCTTCTGCTGTTGCTCCTCTCTGATTTTTGCTTCTTTCTTCGCTGAAAATACAACGATTGCCAGTATCATCGCAACCAAAGTGATTACAACAAGGGCTATCCCCCCAGGGCTTTTCCAGAATCTCTTTCTTTTATTCTTGCCGATCACGGTTCTATCTCTCCTTATCCAGTTCGAGAAGGTCCAGGTATATTTCATAAAGGCTGAGCCCACTCTTTTTCTGTATTCGTCTCGCTGTCTCCAACGACATATGCCGGAATCCATTCAAGACCTGATTCATCCCCTGAACTGACATTCCAGCGGAGCTTGCGAGCTCACGCATAGTGATAAGATTGTCTGTTTTCCACCTTTCGATACTGCTGTAGAGTGGAAAATGAGAAACCATTGGATGATGAGCCGTGGTTCTGCGCAGCAGTTCTGAAACCTGATCCGCAGAAAGGCCATGCTTCTCCGCAACCATTTCCGTCAGCATTTCATCTATTCGATCTTTTCCGAACTCTTCTACCTTTTTCTGAGATGGGTACGCCTCAAGATAATCCATCACAAGTTGGAATTCCTCCGAAGGTGGAATGAACAGTCTCTCCTTTTCCCTCATGCTGGATTCTCTCGCCTTTGGCAGTCGTGAAAGGATGTTATAGATATACGTTCTGGACAGCCCCATATCCGTCGCAATTGAAGCCACTGGTTCCCCATGCAATCGTCTGCGAACAATTTCCTTTATTCTATTGGGATTACTATGATATGCCATGCTCGTGCTTTTCTTCTTTCCAGTGCTTTAGATGCCCAATTATCGAAGTTCTTTCTCCAGTCTCTTTGTCATGAGCACTGACAGTGCCTGACTGTATCGTGCCATTTCGTCATCCAAATGATGGCTGCCTGCTCCTTCCAATGCTTCAATCTCTTCTGCAAGATACTCCTCCAGCGCGGCATTCACAGTTTTGGAAAAATCCCGGTCTGTTTTCGCCATGCCGGCATGCCTTAAAGCCAACGCTTCAGCGGTTCTCTTTGTTAGATAAACGGACTTCTTTACCGTCATCTTGCTTTTCCACTCGCCCCAAATATCCTTCTCTGCTTTCGATGCCCCTGCCGTTTGATTCTCCACGTCGGCTCTTTTGGGGAGTCCGGAAGGCTGAACAAAATCCAGATCATCAAACAGCCCCTGTTTGGAGCTCACATTCTTTGCCATCTTATTCGCCTCCCAACAGGTTATCTACAAGCGCCATATAATCCCGTGCGGCGGTGCAGCTCTTGTCGTAGTAAATGACAGGCATGCGATGCGCATGCGCCTGCTGGACGCGGATTGTTCTCCGAATCGGAGGCATAAACACCCGGGTTCCGATTTTCTCAGCAATCGTAGCAAGCTCTTCTTGAATCTCAGCGCCAAGATTCGTTGTTACCGGATAAGCCACCAACACGATTCCCGCAATCCTAAGATCCGGGTTCAGTTGGCTTCGCTGAATCGCGTTAACGGATTGAACAATATTGGACAATCCCTGGATGGAGTATCGATCCGCCGAGGCCGGAACGATAACCTCATCTGCTGCAATCAACGCGTTCTTCGTCAGTTCTCCCAAAGCCGGTGCCGTATCTATGATAACGTACTCATAGCCTTCAAGGTCCTTCAGCGCATCCTTCAGGCGAAAAGCTCCTGCCATGTCTGAAGCCAGAAGCGCATCTGCCCGACGGAGGAGGGGATCTCCGGCAACGATGTCTCCATACTCGGTATGCTGAATCGCCTCGCTGATCTTCACTCGTTCATATTCCAGGAGTACATCATAAAGCGTCACTTCTTTGTCGATCTCAGCGCCGAAGGTGTCGCTGGCATTGCCTTGGGCATCTGCATCGATCAGCAGCACTTTGAATCCGCGACTGTGGAGTATGCTGGCAACAGCAATGGCTGTGGTTGTTTTTCCGATTCCGCCTTTCTGGTTTGTAATTGCAAAGACTCTGCGCATGTTGACTCATTCCTTTCCACGCAATAATTCCATATTTGTTTTGTTGTTATGGCATTTATATTATATGCGTGTTTTATCTTTTTGTCAATATTGTTTTGTATCCTTGCTTCTTTAACAGCTTGATGTCTTGTCACCAAGTCGCCTTACCGCCATATCGCCTTACCATCATGCCATCATTCAAGGATTTCGCGTAAAACAGAGAAAATTGTTCCTACTTGAGAGGGGAATAGATTACCAGCCGATTCTGAAGTTCTCTTGATGATTCTTGTGCCCGACCATTGAGCCTTTTACATCGTGGACTATATTATAAAGCTGTTTTTAACTTCTGTCAACTTTACAGCATCGTTTCTCGATGTTATAATTCGGCCAACATCTCGTTATGAAAGAAGGATCCCCTTGAAGATTATAAGAAGATTTCTACTCATTGGAGTAATCCTGGTGCTGCTGTGTGTTGCCGGCTACAGCGGATACCGCGTCTATACGATCCAGCATGGTTACAGTGAGGCAAAACAAGCCTATGATGAAATCAGTCAGGAATATGTGCGCTATGACGACAACTCCACCGAATCAGACGCTGAAGAGATCAGGAATAATTCTGTGGCTGTGGAGTCATCTCCTGTAAAAGTTGACTTTGTGGATCTCCGCAAGAATCTGAATCCGGAGATCTGCGCTTGGATCTGGTGTCAGGATACCGTCATTAACTATCCCGTCGTTCAGCACTCTGATAATGAGCATTACCTGAATTATAATGTCAACGGAGAAGCCAGCGCAAACGGAGCTATCTTTCTGGAGGCTGCAAACTTCAATGATTTCCGTGACACCAACAATATTCTTCATGGCCATCACATGGGGGATGGCAGCATGTTCGCGTCCTTGAATTGCTGGCAGGTTACAGGCTATCTGGAAGAGCATCCTGTGATGTATCTGAACACGCCCTCCTGTAACTACCGTGTCGATATATTCGCCGGGTTCACAACGTCGGCTCATTCCAAAGCGTATCAGTATGAATTCAGCAGTCTCTCAGAAATAAACGCCTGGATAGATTGGGTTCGGACCGAATCAGTCATTCATCCGGAGATTGATCTTTCTTCACTTGACCGATTTCTTACACTGAGCACCTGTGCCTATTCTTACGAGGATGCCCGGACCGTCCTGATCGGACGGTTGACTCCTATTGAGTAGAGCAGTCCTACTGTATGTGAGGCAGAATAAAGATGTCTCTAAAAAAATGCTTGACAATTTCTGGTTAATATGATTAACTTATGTAAGTTGATACCATTAACTAATACGCAGGGCTTTTGCCGGGAGAGAGAACTTGCCAAGAGATAAAGCAAACACCAATTCAAAAATCATCCAATACATGAAAGAGGAATTCCTCACCTACGGCTATGAGAAGGCATCGTTGAACAGAGTGTCTGCAAAGGTGGGAATCACAACTGCCGGATTATATAAGCATTTCCGGAACAAAGAGAACATGTTCTACTATCTTGTAAAGGATACGTTGGATGATTTTGATCGGCTGACTCGGCAGGATCAGGAGCAAATGGAAGCTGATGCCGATTATAATCCTTTTGATGCGGACTGGGCAAAGTATTGGGTAGATTTTATTTTTGCCCACTATGAGGGCGCCAAGCTCCTGATTTGTTGTTCCAAAGGGTCCATCTACGAGTCTTTTGAAGAAGACGCAATTCAAAGGGAAGCAGCGTCCAACAAACAGTATGCTGAAATTCAGTGCAGATCCGGGAAAACGGTCAAGAACATATCGGATATGCAGTGGCACATCCTTGCGACGACTTATGTGCATCTGATTTTTGAAATTGTCCGGCATGACATGACGCGGGAAGAAGCGCTTGCACACATGCATTTTGTGAGTGAACTAATTTTCCCAGGCTGGAAGGAAATTTTCGAAATTAAAAAATAATAGGGTAGCAAAGAAAGATCCCGAGAAATCGGGACTTTCTTCGTTATAAGGGTTAGTTAACTCTAACCCAAACCATTAACTAAGGAGGGTTCACATCATGAACAAATGGAACAAGAAGAATGCCTTGCGAGTGCTGCTATATGCAGTGCTGTACGCCGTCGCGACAGTAATTGTATGCGTGACCGGTTCATTTCATCCGGTATTCTTTGTATGCTACCAGATCACGGCAGGGATTCTGCTCTCAGGAATTACCATCACTGCATTCAGACGGGTACAAGCTCCGGGAGTAGCAGCATGCCTGGTTCTTGCGGTGCTTTTGGTACTTCTGGTTATTCAAGACGCAGTTGCCTGGCATGTAATTCCGTTGATTGTTATAGCCATATTGGCAGAGGCAATCCGGCCTGCCTTCAAATATATCTGGACCGGCGATGTAATCAGCACAGTCATAATGAGCTTTTCAACTTTTGGATATTATGGACAGATATGGTTCAATCGGACATACACCTATGAATGCGCTATAGAAGAAATGCCGGTCGGGTATGCTGATACCTTGATGGCCATGAGCCCTCCGTGGTCGCTTCCTGCCGTTATCGTTATCGGAATCATTCTCTCTATTGCGGTTTCCAATCTGACAGCTAAGCTTTTTAAACTTGAAAGATAAAAATATTGTTTTTATGGTTCTCCATCTATAGCCTTTAACTGTTTGAAGTCCCTCATTCCCTGTAACGATGCATGGAATGAGGGGCTCAATCAATTATTCTGATAGTTCTTTTTCCATTTGCATGCTTGATTTATGCCTAAAATGGATTATAATAACGAAGTAAGTTAAAGTTATTTAACCTCAGTTTCTTTTCTCAGATTGAGAACTGTTTTCATGGCGCAGAATTATCGGGTGAGGTGTACAGAATGCTTGTTAACGAGTATGGCAACAGGAACGATCCGACCGTTATCCTTCTTGCTCCGATGATGATATCCGGATCGGATCTATACGGACAGATGAGTCCGTACTCAAGCACCGTCACACTCTCAATCCCTTGTAATTACAGGCTTTTCAGCTTCCCGGCATTATCGTTAGCCCCACTGTTAACTAAGAGGGCAAAACAGCATATAAACCCTCTATTCACTTTTCAAGCGCCTCATTGACTACAGCACTCAGCTCTTCGGGCTTATTATACTTCACCTTTGCGTAAATGTCCATGGTAACCTTGCTGTTCTTATGCCCTGCCAGGTGCTGGACCGTCTTGGGATCCACTCCAGCGTGGATCAGATTCGTGATATACGTGTGGCGCAGCAGGTGGGGCGTTACTGGGAAATCGATAGTGTAAACAATGCTCGGCTTGTTCCTGCACTTCTGCCCGAGCTCCAGCGTAACCTTCTTTTTGATGGACTGGCCATTCACGTATTTGTAGAGCGTCCTTTCCCCGGTGCTGCGAACTTTGATGTAGTTCCAGATTCGGACAAACTGAGAATAGGAAAGCGGCTGCCCTTCGCTGTCAGCGATCACGTATTCCGAGATCGACTTTTCTTTCTCTTCTCTGAGACAGTCCACAAGAACCTGTGGGATAGGGACATCCCTTCTGGCAGACTTTGTTTTCAGTTCGGTATTGATCACCGGCCTGTTGCTTTCCTCGTGCCAGGCCCTTCTCACGGAGATGTAGGGCGCGGGAGCATCGAGGAACACGCAGTCCCACTGTAGGCCGAGGATCTCCTCGCGGCGCAGCCCGGAATACAGACCGATCATAACGAACACATAAGGCGGAAGACCCCGGATCGTATCCAGAAGCGTTTTGACCTGAGCATCGGTCAAAGGTTCCTTGACTTTTTTGGGAATCCCGCCTTTGGCATTCAGCTTTTTCGTGGGATTGTCCTCGATCAGGTTGCTGTACTCTGCAGAGTAGAAAATGCTCTTGAACAGCATATTCACGGTGCTATAAACAGCTTCAGATTTCTTTGAAACCGACACCATCGCCAGCTTGATGTCATCAGCCGTGACTTCAGACATATACATATCGCCAAGCGGTTCGATTATGTATTTCCTCGCAGCGTAGGCATAGCCTTCCAGCGTCGTGGGCTGAATATGAGCCGACTGCATGACCAGCCATTTCTCAGTGTATTCGGCAACGGTTGGATTGTACTTGCGGAATCTGGCGTCTTCTATCACACCTCTTGCCATAGCAAGCTTAACAGCCAGCTCTTTCTCCGTTCTGGCATACAGGCTGACACGTTTGCCGTCTGCATCTTTGATGCGGGTCCGGTAATAAGGGATCCCCTTGATCATCACCCGTGAGAAGGTGGGCTGGACATCCTGTTTGTTTTCCATTGTATGTTCCTCCTTGGTAGATTCTATCCGTTATGGACTGATTACATTCTTATGTGACACCGAAGCTTTCGCAAGGATGTCACCCTGACGTATAAAGAAAGAGCGAGGATCCTGGGCTTGTCCCCGATCCCCGCTCTGATTTCTCTGATTTTGAATTACGCATTCCACATGGCAAAGGCATCCGCGAGTGCCGGCGCTACATCCTCCGGCCTGTTGTATTTTGCCTTCGCGTAAATGTCCATCGTGATCTTGCTGTTTTCGTGACCGGCCAGGTATTGAACCGTCTTCGGATCAACACCGGCAGCGATCAAATTCGTGATATACGTGTGGCGGAGTTGATGAGGCGTCACTTCAAAATCCAGGACGTACTGGACCTTGCCATTGTTCTTTGCCATCGCGCCAAGTTCGGGATAGAGCGTATACTTCACGTACTTCCCGCCGACTTTCTTTTTGGCAATCCTGGGTTTCGCCGTCCGGACAATGATAAACCGCCAGAGGTTTTTGAACTGTGAATACGACAAAGGCTCCCCGTTGTCGTTGGCGATGACATACTCTGATGTCGAAGCAGCTTTGGCTTCCCTGAGACATTCAGCCAAACGTTCCGGGATAGCAATGTCTCTCCTTGCTGCCTTCGTCTTAAGATCCGTCATGATGATCGGCCTGTTGCTCTCTGTATGCCAGGCTCTGCGGACCAGCAGGTAAGGCGTATCCGTATCCAGGAACACACAGTCCCATTTGAGTGCCAGGATCTCTTCCCGGCGAAGGCCAGCATACAGGCCTATCATGACAAAAACATAGGGAGGCAGATCCCGGATCGTATCCAGAAGCTTTTCGACCTGCTCGTCGGAGAGCGACTCACGCTCTTTCTGCGGGACCCCGCCGCCTTTTGTGGATAGAAACCTCGTGGGGTTATAGCGGATGATCTTGCTGTCCTCAGCCGAGTTGAAAATGCACTTCAGAAGGATGTTGACGGATTTGAAGACCGACGCGGATTTCTTGGAGACCGGCACAAGGGCCATCTTGATATCGTCCGCAGTTACTTCTGTCATCTTCATATGACCGAGAGGGGCTATAATATGCCGCTTAACTTTGGACGTATAATCAATCAGCGTTGTTGTCCGGACATTTGCAGACTGCATCAGCAGCCATTTTTCCGCGTATTCCTTCACAGTAGGTGCATATCTGTATTTGGCGTCCTCTTCAGAACGATGTTGGGCATCATCAACCTTCTGGCAGAGTTCTTCGATAGTCTTCCCGTAAACGATGACCATCTTTTCATCGGCGTTCTGGACATAAGCCTTGTAGTACTGATGTCCCTTGATCGTCACCATGTTATAGTTGAAATTCAGAATTCTTTTCTTTGGCATAATGCGTAACCTCCTTGTGTTCCAATGCGGCTCCATTTTCTCAGGATGCCATGTGTTCAATCAAGGATGTCACCTTCGTGCCTGGGATCTCGGGGTTCTGTACGTGGAGCCGGTATTGACTTCCTTCGGTTTAGCCCTGTGTGTTGACCGGGCAATGAATTCCTGAAGGCTTTGCTCCGTAAAGTACACGCAGCCGTTCTCGACATACTGAACAAAGGAAACCTGGCCTTTTGTCCTGGCGGCATCCAGCGTATCAATGCTGATGCCAAGGAGCTTTGCAGCCTCTTTCCTGGTAAGTAGCTTTTCCATTTTGATTGTCACCTCCAATATATGTACGATCCGGCTCAAATGGGCCGGATCGCTTCGCATATCAGGGAGCCTCCACACATTCGGGTATCGGCATCCCCAGGCTTTCCATCGCGGCGTCTTCAACCGCCGACATCTGTTCTTTGCTGATCTTGCCCAGATACTTCAGGATCCGCAGCTTATCAATGGCGTGGATCTGTTCAAGGCAAACCATCGACTCGGAGTTAAGGCCTCTCACGTTTTCCAGAAGGACATGTGTCGGCTGTTCCACCTTCTTCAGCTGAGAAGTAATGGGAGCGATGGTGATCAGCGTACTGTAAAAGTTGCCGATATCATTCGAGAGGACCAATACAGGCCTCGTTCCGCCTTGCTCACTCCCTTTGAACGGATTCAGGTTAGCCAGGTAGATGTCGCCGCGCCTGTAGATCCAGTTCTTCACGGTTCCGGGCTGACGATAAGGCTTCTTGTCTTTGGATTCATATCTCATCGGGATCTTCCTCCTCAGAACTTCATCGGCAGCGCAGCTTTCTTGCTGGCTCCGTTGTAAATCAGCAGTACCTGGTACAGATACTTCTTATAGCCCGGCAGGTTGTCTCCCATCGCTTTCCCATCACGGTAGATCTTCAGCGAATCTACGGTACGGAACCGCTTTACAGCCCTTTTCGGATCATACTCTCCCCGGTAGAGATCCACGAATCTGCAGACGCCGGTTACCGTCTCGGCTCTCAGAGAATCTGGATCACCGTCCCAGCCTTCTAGGATCAGCTTCATGGCTTCCTGGTATTTCCCCGGGCCAAGCTTTCTGTACTCGGTCAGGGCTGCGGCGATGCAGGCAAGCCTCTTCCTTCCTTTGTGCTGGCCGTAGTCGATCCTTAGCCCGACGTCTTCGTTGGCCTTCAGAAAACCGCAGGCTTCGGGATCTCCGGCGAAAACCAGAGCTCTCAGCTTCATTCCGATGCTGGGCGGAACACCGAAGCCGGTCTGGTTTGCGAAAAGCGAAGCTTCGTCCTTGTCGCTTAAGCCCGAATAGACCTTGCATCGGATCGGGAGTTCCTTGCCGCTGTTCTTATCCACCCTGGCTGCGATCACGTGCTGTCCGTCGAATACGACGTAGTGACCATCCCTCAGACTGACCTTGGGCTCGTTGGCGATCCTCTCATCAAAGGAATGGGAGATCCTTTTCACTCGCTCCAGATTCAGGCCCCTCTGATATGTATTGCGAGGAATTTCCAGAAGAGCACTGCTGACCATTTCCTCTTCAAAAGGTCTGTTGATTGTGTCAGGCATGTCATTTCCTCCTTCATTTGAATATGTACGGGACAGGCGCTCGGCCTGCCCCACCAAAAACGTCCTTATCGGACGATTATTTCGTGTATGATCTTTCCGTATTTGTCCTCGACGCCCCCGGAAACACAGGCTCTTTGCCTGCCTGGGAAATCATCAGATGTCCGGCAGCTTACCGAATCCATGGGCCGTTTTACCCCTCTGTGGTTCTCACAGAGCCGTCTTAAGACGGAAGTCTCATTATGCTGTGGTGGATCTTCGCCATAAACCGGGGACTGTCCGGCTCTTACAGCCCAGCTGCCGCTCTTGCCTTTCGGCCGTCTTCGCGTTGACTGCTGATGTGGCTCCTCATCACAGGTTCGTACCTGATGAATGTGTATTCAGTTGTCAAGGTGCTTTGTTCTTTTGCCGTAACAACTCGGTTGTTACGAGTCCTATTTTAGAGAAGAAAATGACGTTTGCCGTGGGCCTGGCAGGGCCACTGAGTAGCCCTCGCAGGGCCATTTCCCAGGCTTTGCGCCGAATTCATTGAGAACTTGCCTAAGAAATGATGGAAGTTCTCAATTGTTATCCACGGTTTTGGGAAACAAAAAAGCCAGTCACTTTTGACTGGCAAAAAAAGAAGGCTGATCCGAAATCGACTTCAGATCAGCCTTAATCGTATGTTTTTGTAAGTTGTTTTTTACTTCGAATATTGTTTAAAGAAACTCTCCAGCTTGTCGAAGGGTATTCTGTCCACGCGGTCATACAGATCGATATGCTCTGCATCCTCTACCACATAAAGCTCCTTCGGCTCATTTGCAGCTGCGTAAACGCTCTCACTGAAGAACTTCGAGTGAGCACGGTCGCCGACCACCATCAGAATGGGGCGCGGACTGATTTCATCCACGAAGTCGAGTAGCTTGTAATTCATGAAAGAAAGGTTGCTCGTGGTGGTAAAACCGCCGCGCGCGTTCGGATGATGTCCGCGCTTTACAGCATAAAAGCGAAGCCATTCAGCCGCAGGCTCTTCCACACCTTCCGGCACAGCATCAAAAGGCTCCTCCGGGAATCCGGGAAGGTACTCAGGCTGACCCTTCTCGGCATCCTCCCAGCGCTTCTCTGCAAGCATCTTTTTGGCAGCTTCGATCTGTTCCTTATCCTGCATCAGTCTTGCGGCATCCGTCATCACATACATAGAGGTCGTGGCAACTGCCTTGATACGAACATCGCACTGTGCGGCAGAAAGGGCAAAACCACCGCTTCCGCAAATGCCGATCACGCCGATCTTCTCCCTGTTCACACAGGGCACTTTGGTTCCAAGAAAGTCCACCGCCGCTGAAAAGCTCTCCGAAAAGATTTCGGGTGACGAAACATTTCTCGGTTCACCGCCGCTTTCTCCCATATACGCCTGATCAAAGGTAAGAACAACGAATCCCCTCTGCGCCAGCTCATTTGCATATACGCAAGGTCCCTGCTCTTTAACACCGCCATAAGGAGCGCCAACAATCAATGCGGGAAATTTCTTTCCATCCTCCGGATCCTTTGCGGTGTACAAGTCGCCCGCGATGGCAATTCCGAATCTGTTGTTAAAGCGCACATGCTGACGTTCCACCTTATTGCTCTTTGTTTTGTCCTATCAGTTTTTTATACTCTTTTGCTTCTGCTTCCACATCTTTTTTAAGTTGATGCTGCTCGGCAATATGGGCGGCTTCGGCCCGGATACGCTCATGGCGGATCTCCCGTTCCACGTCATGGGCTTCAAGCGCCTCTCCCGCGGACTTCTTGAATTCCTTTGCCTCGCTGCGGACCTGTTGTTTCAGAGCGTCCATGTCCTCGCGGCTTTTGCGGGAAGCCTGTTTGAGTTCGTCCTAAATTTCTTTCTCGATCTTTTTCATGTCTTTCATACGGCATATTCCTTTCCTTCAGTTTCACGGGGTACCCCCGTGTCGGTTTTGGGTTTGTATTCATAGCGAATATAGCAGATTTGATCTTTGCTCTCCGCGGTGGCATTCATAAACGCAAAGGCGCGATTTCTCAGTTCTGCCTGCGCTCTCCGAGGCGTCAGGGCGTTGTCTGGCATCATAATCTCTGAAAAGCTGACCGTGATCGCCGGCCGCTTGAGGAAGCGAAAAAGCCCCTTCCGCTTCCGGTATGTGACGACCATGGCCACCGCAGGGGCGTTCTCTTTTACGGGATAGCGAAAAGAGGTATTTGGGAAGGGCCGGATCCCCGTGTAATATGGCCAGATATGCGCCTCGGGAAACATGGCGACACAGGCGTTTTGGCGATAGCGGAGAGAAACGGCGTCCAGAAAGCCGCGCATGGCAGACATTTCCGTGGGGATCGGCAGTGCGCCGAGCATCATCACCAGATGCTTGATCCCCGGAATGGACACCACGTCCGGCCCCGCGACGATATACGCCCGCCGGGGAAACGCGGCGATGGCCGGGAGAAACGCGTCAAGGATCTGCGTGTGGTTCCCGTAGAGGAAAAACCCTTTTCCGCGGAGCTGACGCAGCACTTTTTTGTTCTCAAACCTCAACCCCAGATAGAGTCTGGCCACCAACCAGGCGATGGGGAACGCGATCACATAGTATACGACGAAGGTCACCGCACGCCAGAGGAGAGAAGAACGGACAAAGCGGAACTCCCTGCCAACGCGGCAGGTGTTGATGTTCGTACCCGCGAAGTCATCGTTGATCGGATCGGAATAAGTGTAGACCCGTTCAGCTCTCATGTCTGGCCTCCGATACGTCCAGGATCATCTTCTCCATCTGATCCATACAGCTTGTGAAATCGAACTGCGCGGCATAGCCCAGATAGCTTTTTGAACAGGAGAGTCTCTCCTCCGGATGCTCCAGCCACCAGTCCATTCTGTCCGCAAGATCCTGCGGATCGTTGTACCGGAAAAGATTGCGGTCCGTCAGGGCAAAATACCGTGTCGCGCTGCGCGGAGAATCGGCGATCAGGGGCACCTTGCCGCAGGCGATGGCCTCCAGACAGGCGATGGCTTCGATCTCGATTTCGGCGGGATGGACATAGAGGTCCGCGTAGTTGATGACCTTTACAAGCTCTTCACGGCTATAAAACCTCAAGATCGGGTCGTGAACGCCCCGGCGCTTGGCCTGCCGCGCCAGGCTCTGCCTGAGAGGCCCGTCGCCGGCAAAAATCAGTTGGATCTCATCTTTGTAGCGGGATCTGGCCACAGCTTCGATCAGAACCTTGTGGCTTTTTT
>Ga0256404_1006448_pt1 | contig 19421 bp, 19 predicted proteins | sample RumenRJG_01DNA_FD_185990 | JGI IMG/M metagenome (GOLD analysis project Ga0256404, IMG submission 185990) | Bovine rumen microbial communities from Lethbridge, Alberta, Canada - RJG_01 | ecosystem: Host-associated > Mammals > Digestive system > Stomach > Rumen | place: Canada: Alberta | collected...
ACAATATGATTACATTCTATCACGTGGGTACTCCACAGATTTAGCTGCGATCCTTTTGACCAAAAAATACGGCGTCCCTTGGATAGCTAATTGGAATGACCCTTTTCCTTTAGCAAAGTTCCCTCCTCCCTATGGTATGGGAAGCGAAACAAAGTTGCCATTTTTTGAAAATCGCATCTATAAGGAAATACAGAAAAGAGCACAATTGCATACCTTCCCTAATCCTAGACTTAGGGATTATATGCTAAAGTGCTTTTCCTCCGTTAGTATAGATCAGACAGCCGTTATACCGCATATGGCTCTCTCAAAGATTTCTCCTTCTCGGAGTATAGAAAGGAGTGTCTTAAAGTTGGTGCACTGTGGAAACGTTAAGAATCCAAGGAATCCAAGGAATTTTCTGGCAGCATTATCCTCTATAAAAGAGGTAATTGAAGGTAAGAATATTCGTCTGGAGTGTCATTTCATTGGTGGCGTAGATGATGATATACCTTCTTTTATCACGAATAATCATCTTGAATCAGTGGTTTTTTTGCATAATAATATGACATATAAAAAATCAATAGATTTTATTTCAAAATGCCACGTGTCGTTGGTTATAGAGGCTGAATGTGAAGAAGGAATCTATTTACCAACAAAGGTGGTGGATTCATTTCAGTGCGGTGTCCCCATTTTCTGCGTTAGTCCCTCCAATGGCGTTTTAAATGACATTGTGCATAGTTTTCCCGTTGGATACTTTTCTACGAATACTTCTATGAATTCTATACGTAGTGCACTTCTTAGTTTGGTTGATGATTATCAAAATGATGAATTACCTGTGATTTCAAAAGAGACAGTTCCATCTTTCTTTGAAGATGCAATAATAAAACAATATCGTAACTATTGCGACTAAATTGGAACTTTTCTTCTTAATCAACGTTGTTGTTCGGTCGTAGATTGGGAAAAAAGAATTCTCGCCAATGCAAATGTTTATTGCAATGGCAGAGAGTAGATCTGAAAGTTGAATCAAAAGACATTATAATATGAGTATATTCAAAGACAAAGTTCTGATGATTACAGGCGGAACGGGCAGTTTCGGTAACGCCGTTCTGAATCGTTTCCTTCGTACTGACATCGGTGAGATCCGTATCTTCTCGCGCGACGAGAAGAAGCAGGATGACATGCGCCACGAATACCAGGCTAAGATGCCGGAGGTGGCGAACAAGATTAAGTTCTACATCGGTGACGTGCGCAACAAGAGCACGCTGAAGTACGCCATGAAGGGTGTGGACTATGTATTCCATGCCGCAGCCCTGAAGCAGGTGCCCAGCTGCGAGTTCTTCCCCATGGAGGCTGTGAAGACGAATGTGATTGGGACGGACAACACGCTGGATGCCGCTATCGACGCGGGCGTGAAGTGCGTGATTTGTCTCTCGACCGACAAGGCTGCTTATCCTATCAATGCGATGGGCATCACCAAGGCCATTGAGGAGAAGATTGCCGTGGCCAAGAGCAGACTCTCTGGTGACACCAAGATTTGCTGCACACGTTATGGCAATGTGATGTGCTCGCGTGGTAGTGTGCTTCCCCTGTGGATTGACCAGATTCGCAAGGGCAACCCGATAACCATCACAGAGCCTTCAATGACTCGTTTCATTATGTCGCTGGAAGAGGCTGTGGACTTGGTGCTGTTCGCTTTTGAGAATGGTAAGAACGGGGATATTCTGGTTCAGAAAGCTCCGGCATGTACTATTGAGACACAGGCAAAAGCGGTGGTGGAGTTGTTCAAGCATCAGGCACCTGCTGAACCGGAGATTCGCGTGATTGGTATCCGTCATGGTGAGAAGATGTATGAGACATTGCTGACCAAAGAGGAGGCAGCGAAGGCCATTGATATGGGTAACTTCTATGCTGTGCCTGCGGATAACCGTGACTTGAACTATGACAAGTATTTCAAGGAGGGTGACACCAAGCGGGCGCTGATAGAGGAATTCAACTCGAACAACACGAAGATCCTGAATCTGGAGGAAACGAAGGAGAAGATTGCTTCGCTGACGTACATACAGAACGAGTTGAACGGAATCCCCAATTTAGTTTAACGAACACGAATCTCACGAATCAAACGAATATAAATGGCAAGTTTTAAGAATAATGGAAAATTAAAGTTGCTGATTATTGTTGGTACACGACCTGAGATTATCAGATTGGCAGCAGTGATAAATAAATGCAGGGAGTATTTTGACTGTCTGCTGGCGCATACGGGTCAGAACTACGACTATAACCTGAACGGGGTGTTCTTCAAGGATTTGAAGTTGGCAGACCCGGATGTGTATATGGAGGCGGTGGGTAACGACTTGGGCGAGACGATGGGTAACATTATCGCCAAGAGTTACCAACTGATGGTGGAGGTGAAGCCGGATGCAGTGCTGGTACTGGGTGATACCAACAGTTGCCTCAGCGTGATTGGTGCCAAGCGCCTGCATATCCCCATTTTCCATATGGAGGCTGGTAACCGCTGCAAGGATGAGTGCCTGCCTGAGGAGACCAACCGCCGTATTGTGGACATCATCAGCGATGTGAACATGGCATACTCTGAGCATGCCCGCAGGTATTTGGCTGATACAGGTCTTCCTAAGGAGCGTACCTACGTGACAGGTAGCCCTATGGCCGAGGTACTGCACAATAACATCGCAGAGATTGAGGCCAGTGACATTCACAAGCGTCTGGGCTTGGAGAAGGGTAAGTACATCCTTTTGAGTGCTCACCGTGAAGAGAACATTGATACGGAGAAGAATTTCCTTTCGCTGTTCAATGCAATCAACAAGATGGCAGAGAAGTATGATATGCCCATTCTCTATAGCTGTCACCCTCGTTCTTGCAAGCGTTTGGAGACATCTGGATTTCAGTTGGATAAGCGCGTGATTCAGCATGAACCTCTTGGCTTCCACGACTACAACTGCCTTCAGATGAATGCATTCTGTGTGGTATCTGATAGTGGCACACTGCCTGAAGAGAGTAGCTTCTTCACTTCTGTAGGCCATCCGTTCCCGGCCGTTTGTATTCGTACTTCTACAGAGCGTCCTGAGGCTTTGGATAAAGGTTGCTTCTTCATCGCCGGCATCGACGAACAATCCCTTCTACAAGCCGTCGACACTGCCGTCACAATGAACCAGAACGGTGACCACGGCATCCCCGTTCCCGACTACGTCGAGGAGAATGTCAGCACGAAGGTGGTGAAGATCATCCAGAGCTACGTCGGTATTGTTAACAAGATGGTCTGGAGGACGCATTTCTGAGAGCGCTTGATGCTTATAATTTAAATTCTAGTCTATAGAATAGTATGATTGTTGCCTTTGAAGTAAATAATTGTTATTAAGCCAATTTTTTAAAGATGATATTATTATTCGGTATTCTACCAGACCAATTACTTGATGAGGTTTCCCTTAATAGCAAAGGGGTGATACAAAATGCAGCAAATGCTTTGCAGGGATGTTTCATTGAGGGATTAGGGTCATTGTATGAAGATGTCCAAATACTAAATTTTCCCTATGTGTCCTCTTTCCCGCTCATGTATAAAGCAATACATTTTCCTAGTTGCGAATTGAAGATCCCTTTACAAAGTGGGAAGATTGTACGAGGAAAAAGTTTTTCTTTTAGTACTATAGTCTTTTTGAAGGATTTTATTAAGGAGCAGAAGGCTTTTTATCACTTAAAAAGAATACTCAATTCAAAAGAGGATGAAACTATAGTGATCTATGCTTGTTATCCTCCATTCCTTGAAGCATGTAGGCGCATTAAGAAAATCTTTCCAAAAACAAAAGTGATACTAATTGTACCAGATTTACCTCAATTTATGAGTGCGAAGATGGATTTAACACAGATAATAAAAAAAAGGTATTATCGTAGAGGAAAGGTTTTTGATGCCATCGATGGATTTGTCCTTCTAAGTAAGTATATGTGTGAGTTACTGCCGATAAACAATAAACCATGGGTGGTAATAGAGGGTATGTATAAAGAAGCGTATGACCAAACGATAGAGTATCACAATAAAAAAGTTATCATGTATTCGGGGACGCTTGCTGAAAGATATGGTATCATGAATTTGGTTAATGCGTTTAAATTAGAGATATTGAGTGGTTATCAGTTGGTTATATGTGGAACAGGAGGATGTGCCGATACTATCAGCAATCTCTCAAAGACATATAAGAATATTGTTTACTTGGGTCAAAGAGAAAGGTCTGAGGTATTAGACCTACAACGCCATGCTTCTCTCCTTGTAAACCCGAGGACTCCAGAAGGTGAGTTTACAAAGTATTCATTTCCATCTAAAGTGATGGAGTATTTTGCCTCTAGCGTTCCAACGATGATGTACAGACTTCCTGGTATCCCTGATGAATATTATAATTACTGCTATACATTAGATGAGATTTCTCCAGAATCGATTGCGAATACTATTTGCAAAGTGTTGTCGCAGAGTGACGAGTTGCTCATAGAAAAGGGTAAGGCGGCAAGGAATTTTATCTTGCAGAAGAAGTCACCTCGTATACAATGTTCGCAGTTTGTGCAACTATTATCGGAAATTAGAATTAACGGAAGTGGCATTATAAAGTGATGTCTGGTTAGATATCATTGGTCTGGGAACCGATTTAAAATATGTGAAATCATTAGCAGGAGATCAAATAGGCAAGAATGTTCATATTCATGGTAAACTTCCTAATAATGAAGCAGTGAAGTTCATGCATAAAGTAGATATCATCGATCTGCCAACATACTATTTCTCAGAGGCAATTCCGATCTCTATATTAGAAGCTATGAGCTAGACTAAAATGGTAATCTTCTGTCCACTAGCAGCTGTGCCTGATATGTTCAAGGGATTAGATGGTAATTCATGTGGATCGCTCGTTCCAAAATGATCTGCTAAAGGTATAGCTGAAGCTATATAATGGTGTCAGGATAATAGAGAAGAGGCGAACATAATGTGTCATAAAGCTTATGAAAAAGTGTATAGTTGTTATCGTACAGATGTGGTTTATGACATTTATAGAGCCAATTATAACCGTTTGGTTTCCGTCAAGTAACAATCAATGAAGAAACATATCCTCATCATCTCTGCCGTGTTCCCGCCGGAACAGGTGACGTCGGCATTGATGAACAAACATTATTACAAACCCAGTAAATAAAACAAATTGATATGGAGTATAAGATTTATTGTAAAAATGCGAAGAGTCTAATCAATACGATTTTCGATTGCTTCAAAAAGAAAGATGAAGATGGAAATCGAGTGAAGATAGATCCACAGGGTGTTGCTATCGATACGTGGGATATTACTTCTACAGATAAGGATGTTGAGGTTTTGATACATACAACACAACAATGGGAAGAGGTTGGTAATATTCATATTGATGCAAGCAAGAATAATGATTATGTTATAGCATCTTTTCATTATTGGACAAAATGGACTAAAAATCATAATAAAGGGAATGAAGAAGCCTACTATCTTGGTCGCTTTACAGAGCTGATTCTTGTGCACTTCTATCCTCAGATAGAGAAATTGGAGATTCAGTAAGAACGGAGTGTTTATAGATGCCCTGCAAAATTGTACTTAAAGGCGAATCGGGTAGCTTGTCCGTCGGTAGCGGTTTTCCCGTAAGGGTGAACTGTAACGTGGGGGCAAACAACGTGGGACAAATGGCTTTTGAACGGGAGCGGCTGCAAGCAATCGAAGATAGTGCTCAACTGCCGGATACCTTCATGGACTTGTCAATAGGACAATATGCAGAGCCGCTCTACAAAGATATTATTAGAGACTTTGGCTGCCCCGTGGGAACCGTACCTGCATATTTGTTCCCATCGAATGAGGTTGTCACGAAGGAATATGCCATTGACACCCTGAAAAGACTGGCTGATGATGGCCTCTCGTTCTTTACGCTCCATCTGACAGCGGACAATGAAATGCTTGAGATAGCCCGGCGGACTCGAAAGATACCTGTCACCAGCCGTGGCGGATCTATCGTCTTGAGACAGACCGTCAACAAAGAGAGCGAAAACATTTGGGTATCAATACTACCGCAAGTTATTGATATCGCCAAGTCTTATGGTATCGTCGTAAGCCTTGGAGCAACGTTCCGACCTGCCGGAATACAAGACGCTTGTGATGAGGTGCATTTGAGAGAGACTGAAGCACAGCTAAAGTACTGTCGGCTACTCCAAGGCGAGGGCGTGCCGGTGATGGTAGAAAATGTGGGGCATATAGCGATTAATCAACTGGAACAGCATTGTGAAAGGCTACGGGCGTTTGATGCACCCATTATGCCATTAGGTCCTGTAACCACTGACGCTGCGGTTGATGCGGATCATATTGCATCTGCTATCGGTGCTGCATTTATGGGCTACTGGGATTGCGCACATATCATCAATTGCGTGACTAGGAGTGAACATTCCAAATCTCGTTTTAGTATAGATGATACACTTGAAGCGATACAGGCGGCAAAAGTCGCAGCTCATAGCATAGATGTGGCAAAGGGTATCGGATTAGATCAAGATTCACTCATATATGGACAGCGTGCGACACAACAGAATTGTCTGGCCGGAGTGGGAGCGGACTGCTCTCGGTGTGCTGGTTTTTGTCCTGTAAAACAGAATTAACAATGGATTCGAAAACCATTAAAGGCATTAAGCAATTGGCAGAGGATTCACCGTTGCGGTTGTTTGTTGACGATGAATTAGGCTTCTATAAGAAGTACTTTGGGCGGTTCAATGCTGCAGTCATCCGCGAGAAGAAGATTTTGGAGTTCGAGAATCCAAACCGTATGAAGGTGACCTATGAATATGACGTGCAGGGATTGGAAGTCAGTAGCACGCCTCTATTTGTCTTTCTTCCCAACACAAGGAAGAACTGGCTCAAGATTTATTGGGAAGGGAAGCGCTTGCCCGTGGTGGCAGCAGAGGTGGTGAAGAAAAACGTTTGGGAGGTTGTTGGGAAAGACGTATCGCGGGTGTCGGAAGAGTTGGGCGAGGCTGATAGGGTTGCCTTTTTGGATAGAAAGGTGTGGGGAGGCCGAACCCAGTTGCCGTGCTTCGTGAGTGGAGAACACCTGAGCGGTGACGGTCAATTGGTCGTGGAATATTATGACTCTTTCGAACATTTTGAGCATATTGGCTGTTTATTTGACGAGCGACGATATAAATACCATTACGCACTTGAGGCTGGCACAAGCCATTGGCTTTATGTGAAAGCACCAGAGAAGTTCCAGATAGAGATTTCTGCAAATGACAAGCGTGCGAATTTGATAAAAGGGAATGATCCGGAGATTAAGGCATACAGGATTTTTCACGGCACTGAAAATGTAGATGTAGTGTTCACTGTGGATGTGAAGGTGCCAAGAACATTGAAGCTTTGGTATGGCTCGCTGGTAGGTTTGGGTGTTGTTTTTGTTATAGCTTTGCTCTCGTTAGGCATCACTTTGATTATTAGGGGCAAAAATCTCACACCTGTTCTCGCACAGGTAGGAATCTCAATAGTAGCTGCTATAATTGCTACCAGAGGATGGATGATGACGGAGGAAACGGTCTTGAAACGAGTATCAAACATTCTGACCATTCTTGCAATCCTGATTCTGACTTGTCTTGTGGTGTTATATTCGGTGTCTTCGTTTGTGGTGACGGTTAAGTGATTTTTTAGAGACTATTATGCGTAAACACATCTTAATTATTTCTGCCGTGTTCCCGCCGGAACAGGTGACGTCGGCATTCTTGAACTATGATCTGGCCCGCGAGTTGGCAAAGAAGTACGATGTTACAGTGCTACGGCCATATCCGACGCGTCCCATCGGAGCTAAATTCGAATCTGCAGAAGTGAATGACAGTACTTTCAAGACGGTACTGATCGATTCGTATACTCATCCTGAGTCGCAGCTGATTGGCCGGTTCAAGGAGGCGATTGATTTCAGCAAAAAGTCCGTGGCGTATGTGAAAGAGCATCACAATGAGATAGACTTTATCTACAATGATGGATGGCAACTCTTCGGATTGTATATCATTGCCAAGGCTTGCGTGAAGTACGGTATTCCATATATTGTACCCATCCAAGACATCTATCCGGAGTGTCTGCTGACAAAAGGTAGTTATCCAGGCTTCATAAAGAAGACAATACTGACTCTTCTTCAGCCTCTCGACAAGTATTACCAGAAAAATGCGGAAAGGGTGAGGACTATCTCTGATGAGATGGCAGATTATCTGTCTTCTAAGAGGGAACTTCCAAGGGATAAATATCTTGTGGTGAATAATTGGCAGAATGACGAGGACTTTATGTCACTACCCAATCCGGCTAAAAACGATCAAATCACTTTCGCCTATGTCGGTAGCATTAATGTTCATGCCAACGTTGACCTAATGATCAAAGCCTTCGCAGCAGCCAAAATTCCAGATTCTCAGTTTAGGATATATGGCGGAGGTAATCAGAAAGAGCAATGTCAGGAGTTGGTCGAAGAATTGGGCTTGAATAATGTTACCTTCGGATTCGTTTCGCGTGGCGAAATTCCAAGTGTACAGGCTGAAGCAGATGTGTTGGTACTGGCTCTTCCTGAAGGGAATGGTAATCTCTGTCTCCCATCGAAACTGACCTCGTATATGCTCTCTGGGAAGCCGGTATTGGCGAGTGTGGACCAGGACAGTTCGACGAAGCGGATTCTGGAATGGAATGACTGTGGTATTACTGTAGCCCCAGACAATCTTGATGCATTAACACAGGCTTTTGTGGAGTACGGAAAGATGTCGAGTGAGAAGATGGAAACAATGGGCAGGAACAGTAGAGAATATGCGATGAATAATCTTACCAGAGAGATAAACTTGGCCAAAGTGGTTGAATCTATAAACAATATTTTAAGATAATGGCAGAAAAACAAATGCACGGTTTCCGTGCCAGACTGGACTATTTGTTGAAGCACAATGAGTTCATTAACAAGTACTTCCGAAAGTCCGTAAGTAGCATAATGAGGGTGTGGGGCGTATTTGTCCCCATGGACGAGAAGATGATTATCTTCAGCGGACATACCCGCAAGTATAACGACAGTCCAAGAACTATCTATGAGTATATGATTGCGCATCCGGAGTATGCAGGTTACAAGTACGTGTGGGCACTGGAAGATCCGGAGAACGTAGATGTACCCGGACCAGCAATCAAGATCAAGGCTGACACCCCGGAGTACTTCAAATACACGCTGAAAGCCAAATACTGGATTACTTGCGTGAACATTGAACGAAGCCTTCAGTATAAAAAGAAAAAGTGCATATATCTAAACACTTGGCACGGGGTGGCCTTTAACTGCATAGGTAATGCTGCCGGTGGCCGCAAGGACTATGACTTCAGCCATATAGATTATTTCTGCTACGAGAGTGACTACCAAAAAACTATTTTCAAGCGGGACTTCAATGTGCGTGAGGATGCCTTGATTCCTACAGGCCTGCCGAGAAACGATGCGTTGTATCACGTGACGAAAGACGAGGTACAGGAGATTAAAAAGAAACTAGGGTTACCGCTTGATAAGAAAGTGATTATGTACGCTCCTACTTGGCGTGACAGCTATGACAAGGGAGCCTCATACGCCATCCGTCCTCCGATGGATCTGGATAAGTGGAAGGAGAAGCTACAAGACGAGTATGTGCTGCTGTTCAGGACGCACGCCTACACTACTAAGCTGCTTGGAGTACAGTTTGACGATTTCTGCTTGGACTTTACTTCTTATCCTGTCATCAATGATTTGTTCAAGGTGGCTGATGTGCTGATTTCAGACTATTCTGCCTGTATCGCAGACTACTCCATTTTGGAGAGGCCAGTCATCTGCTTCGCTTACGATTATGAAGACTACAAGGCGACACGTGGTCTCTATATCGATTTCTCAAAGGAGATGCCCAATGGAATCTTTGAAACAGAAGATAAAGTCATCAGCCATATCCTGACAATGGACTATGATGCTGAATGCGTCAAAACAAGGGATATGATTAAGAACAAGTTTACTTATCTTGGAGGACACGCCACTGAGATGTGTGTTGATAAACTGTTTGGAACGAAATAAAAAGACAATACAATGATTAACTTTACGGTAGGCCCTGTACAGTCGAGTGATGCTGTGAGGGCCATTGGTGCGGAGAATGTACCTTATTTCAGAACGGCTGAATTCTCTGCTGTGATGCTGGAGAACGAGCGCTTGATAAAAAAGTTTGCCCATACGACAGAAGATAGCCGAGTGGTGTTTATGACCTGCTCGGGTTCGGGTGGTATGGAAACAGCCATTATGAATACTCTGACCAAAGATGATAAAGCCCTGGTCGTGAATGGCGGTTCATTCGGAGAGCGTTTCGTAGAGTTGCTGACGCTGCACGAGATTCCTTTCACAGAGATAAAACTGGAACACGGAAAGGCGTTGAAACCTGAACATCTCGCTCCATACGAGGGGAAGGGTTACACGGCTTTCTTACTTCAGAAGCACGAAACATCTACAGGTGTGCACTATGACATCAATCTGGTGAGTGACTTCTGCAAGAGGAATGGCTGCTTCTTGATTGTAGATACCATTAGCACCTTCCTGACTGATCCGTTCGATATGGCAGCGCTGGATGCAGGTATAATGATTACGGGTAGCCAGAAAGCACTGGCTTGTCCTCCAGGAATCGCCGTGATGGCATTGGCTCCTTCTGCGCTGAGGCGCATAGAGAAGACAAAATGTTGCTGTCAGTATCTTGACCTGAAACTGGCATTGAAGAACCAGGAACGGGGACAGACGCCTTGGACGCCTGCTGTTGGTGTACTGCTCCAGATTAATCAGCGGCTTAAAGAGATAGACGCAGCCGGTGGTGATGAGGTTGAAATCGCACGGGCAGCAGGACTGGCCCAATACTTCCGTAATAAACTTAAGGAGTACAATCTGCCGTTCGAGATTATCAGCGAGAGCCTGAGTAATGCTGTAACTCCGCTACATCCTACAACTCAGTCCGCATACGAAATCTTCCTGAAAATCAAAGATGAGTATGGTATGTGGATTTGCCCGAACGGTGGTGATATGAAGGATACGGTGTTCCGTGTGGGACATTTGGGGTATCTTCAGAAGGAAGACTACGACAAACTGATTGACGCATTCCTTGATTTAAGAGAAAAGAAATTCATCTGATGAAAAAGGTTATCACTTACGGCACATACGACCTGTTCCATCGGGGGCATTACAATCTCCTGAAGAGGGCGAAGGAACTGGGTGACTACCTAATTGTAGGTGTCACGACAGACAACTTTGACCTGGAGAGAGGGAAGATGAATACCTGCAACAATGTGATGGAACGCATTGAGGCGGTAAAGGCCACAGGACTTGCTGACCAGATAGTCATCGAAGAGTACCGAGGACAGAAGATTGACGACATTCAGAAGTATGGTGTTGACATCTTTGCCATCGGTTCTGACTGGGAAGGATATTTCGACTACCTGAAAGAGTTTTGCGAGGTGGTTTATCTGCCCAGGACCCAAGGTGTGTCTTCTACGCAATTGCGGCAGGAACGACCGACAGTCCAGTTGGGTATCATCGGTACGGGAAGTATTGCGAACCGCTTTGTCCCAGAATCAGAGAATGTGAACAGTGTCCACGTCACTGCCGCCTATAACCCGAACGAAGAAGAAGGCAAAGCTTTCTGTGAGGAGTATGAGATAGAAACAATAGCACACAGTGTTGAGGAACTTTATGAAAAATGTAATGCTGTCTATATAGCTTCGCCTCACTATACGCACTATGAGTATGCCAAGTCAGCCCTGCTGGCAGGAAAGCACGTGCTTTGTGAGACTCCGTTTGTATTCACGAAAGCACAGGCGGAAGAACTGTATCAGATTGCGGAAGACAACGACTTGGTGCTGATGGTGGCATTGAAGACGGCCTATACGCCAGCCTTTGGACATCTGTTCTCCTTACTTAAATCTCGTGTGATAGGGGATGTTGTGGAGGTGAATGCCTCTGTGACCACTTTGACCGACGAGAGTTCTGAGAAGCTGGATAGCAAGCGCTTTGGTGGCAGTATGAGCGAGAATGCCTGCTTCCCGCTGTTGCCTATCTTCAAATTCCTTGGAACGGACTTCCGGAACATCAATTTCTATAGCAAGATGAGGAATGATGTGGATATGTTCACCAAGGCCGTGTTCCGCTATGACCACGCCGTGGCTTCATTTCAGGTAGGACTGGGTGTGAAGACAGAAGGTTCTATGACCATAGCTGGAACCAAAGGTTATGTATATGTGCCTGCTCCGTGGTGGAAGACCGATTATTTTGAGGTGAGATATGAGGACCAGAACCAGAACAAGAAGTATTTCTATCCTTTCGTGGGAGAAGGCTTGAGGTATGAAATAAAGGATTTCGTCGCCTCTGTACTGTCGAATGGTTCTCACTTCAGTAAGGTCTCCAAGAATGAAAATGTGAAGATGGCTGAGGTACAGCAGCTTTACATTGACGGTGTTAATTTGTTCAAGATCTAAACTGTTATGCTGATGAACAAGCTTTGTCCTCAGGATGTATGCACTGGTTGCCTAGCCTGCAAACAGGTATGTGCGAAGAGCGCGATCCATATCAAGGAGATAAATGGTTTTTTGTATCCTGAAATAGATGATTCGCTGTGTGTGGATTGTGGTCTTTGTACTAAAGTTTGCCCGGCTTTGAGCACTCAGTTTCCACCTGCGGCAGCAAATGGGTCTGTAAGCTATGCCATTTGGAATAAGAACATTGACGATCGAATGAGCAGTTCTTCTGGAGGTGTCTTTTCTGCACTGGCTGAGAAGGTGCTCAGTGAAGGAGGAATAGTTTATGGCGCTGCCTGGGATGAGAATATGCGGCTTAGGCATATTGGTATTGAGGATAGAAAAGACTTGGATGCCATCAGAAGATCAAAATATTTGCAGAGCAATACGGATGGGGTGTATAGGGATGTTCGTCAGCAGGTAAAGTCAGGCAGAAAGACACTCTTCTGCGGAACCCCTTGTCAGGTGGCAGGCTTGATGTCGTTCTTAGGGCAGAAGGATTATCCAAATTTGATAACAGTAGGAGTCGTTTGTCACGGAGTGCCTTCGCAACAGTCTTTTGACAAATATATCCGAGAGATAGAAGAGGAGAAGAAAGTAAAAGTTTTTGACTGCAATTTCAGGTCAAAAAAACGTGGTTGGAGAACAGGCCTAAATCTTATTTTGTGTGCAAAAGGAGTTGAGAATAAGAAAGTTGTGATTGACAGGCTGCTATCGAAAAACGTGTATATGAACGCTTTCTTGAAGCAGTACTTCCTACGGGAATCTTGCTACAATTGCCCCTTCAAAAAGGATGGGAAATACTGTGGCGCTGATATTATGCTCTCTGATGCCTGGAGTTTGTGGTCTGCTACTCCTTGGGTAAAGGCTGATTTTGGGAAGGGTGTTTCTGCAGTTGCTGCCCATTCGGATAAAGGACGGGAATGGATAAATAAATGCACCGATTCCCTATCAATTATAGAACGGCCATATGCTGAATACGCATCGAATTCTGGTTTAAGGAAAGCCCGCAAGCCAAAGAACAATGATGCAGCATTTGAATACCTCAAGACACATTCGTGGGTGGAAACACAATCCAGGTTTTTCCCTATGAGTTTCACGGAGAAGATGCCTCTTTATTCAAGACTTATTCTTGGTGAGAACAAATCCATTCAAATAAAACGTATCATTAAGAAAATATTGCATAGATGAAAAAGTTAGCGAATCTAACACTGGTGATAAACAACTACGGAACGAAATTGCAGTCCTATGCTTTGGCAAGGACTATCAAGTCGTTGGGTCTTGTGGAGCCTGAAGTAATCAACCTGCAAGGCTCCTGGCACGGCAAAACTGTAAGAATCAGCAGGAAGAAACAGCTGCTGGATGTGCTGAAAACTTATAAGCTGAAGTCTTTCAGGAAGATTATTGACTTCGTTAAGTGGAATTATGAGTTTAAGGTCATCCGACAGAACGGAGATTCCTTTGTAGAGTCCAATTCCAGAAAAGACGCTTTGTTCCTGGAATTCGACAAGTTGATTCCTTACAGCAAGCGCACGTACTCGCTCGAAGACGTCCGGGGGGGGGCAATTGTCTGATTATGACCTGTTCTTAGTGGGGAGCGATCAAGTGTGGAACGCTCCGCGAGTGGGTTGCCTGGATGTGTATATGTGCGACTTCCTGCATAAAAAGAGAAGCGGCCTGTCTTATGCTGCCAGCTTTGCCATCAGCTCAATCCCGGAGCATTTGAAAGCTGACTATACCAAGTATATTGAGAATATGGATACTCTTCTGGTAAGAGAAGAGCGAGGCGTGGAATTGTGCCGTGAGCTGGGCAGGGAGGATGCGAAACACGTGGTAGATCCAACGCTACTACTCGAAGGGAAAGACTACGAAGAATTGACTACAAGGCCTACTGCCTTAGTCGGAGAAGGCGATTATGTTTTGGTGTACTCTCTGACCTCCAGTATGAAAATATACCGAGAAGCCAGCAAACTTGCCAAACGTCACAATTGTAAAATGGTTATGTTGAAAAGAGTACCCTGTCCGCCGCTTGCTTCATCCTTCAAGGATGCAATCGATTTATTGGATGTAGGTCCGGCAGAGTTTATCAGCCTTATCAAGTATGCGAAATGTGTCGTGACTGGCAGTTACCATGCACTGATGTTTTCTCTATTGATGCATACCAATTTCTATATCTATATGGACGATGCCAGCGCAGAAAATAGCAGACTACTTTCATCGCTCGCTATGTTCGGGCTTGAAAAGCAGTTACATTATGAGACATCATCATTACCCAAGACTCTTCCCCAGATTGATTTCGAGGTTGTGGAGCCTATAATGAAAGCCAAAAGAGAGGAGTCACTTAAGTTGTTACGAGAATCTATAGAACGGAAAGTGAACGAAGCATAATATGTGATTATTTGAGCGTTAGAAACTATGGAGAAATTACTTTTTACCGGCGCATCCGGTTTCCTGGGCTATAACATCCGGCCTCTGCTGGAGAAGCAGTATGATGTGCATACCATCGGCCTGACGGACGAGGATGACATCAAGATAAATATGGCCAAGGAGGTTCCGCCTGTCAATACGCACTACGACCTGGTGCTGCACGCAGCAGGAAAGGCGCATACGGTGCCGAAGACGGAGGCGGAGAAGCAGGTGTTCTTTGATGTGAACTATCAGGGAACGGTGAACCTGTGCACAGCATTGGAGAAGGCTGGCGTGCCGAAGGCGCTGGTGTTTATCAGCACGGTGGCGGTGTATGGTTGTGAGTTTGGGGAAATGATCACGGAGGATTATCCGCTGGAAGGCGATTCACCCTACGCCAAGAGCAAGATTATGGCGGAAGAGTACCTGGCGCAGTGGTGCAAAGAGCACGATGTGGAGCTGGGCATTCTTCGCCCGTCGCTGCTGGCCGGACATCGGGCTCCAGGGAATCTGGGGGCGATGGTGGAGGGCATCCGCAAGGGCTTCTACCTGAACATCGCCGGGGGAAAGGTGAGGAAGAGCGTGTTGATGGCGGAGGACATCGCCCGGCTGCTGCCGCTGCTGGCAGAGAAAGGTGGCGTGTATAATGTGTGCGACAGCTACCAGCCTACGTTTGGCGAACTGTCGGCATCAGTGGCCCGGCAATTGGGCAAGCGCAAGCCCATAAGCATCCCGTACTGGATGGCCTGGTGTATGGCGAAGGTGGGGGACTTGCTTGGCAAGAAGGCTCCCATCAATTCGTATAAGCTGGAGAAGATGACCAAGAGTCTGACATTCAGCAACGACAAGGCCCGTCGCGAGCTGGGCTGGGAGCCGCTGGATGTGTTGACGAACTATGAGATATGATGGATCGTTCTGCTGAGGTTGTCCTGCAACTGCTTCGCGGAGCGTTGAATCCTTCTTGGCAGATGGCTCTTCCGGAGGGAATTGACTGGAACAGGGCTTTGGATCTTTCCAAGGAGCAGTGTGTGTGCGCTATCTGTCTGGAGGGCATCGACAAGCTGGAGAAGGGGAGTGTCCCGACGCCGCAGCTGCTGCAATGGTTTGGACAGACGGAGTTGCAAAGGGGTCGGTACCAGTTTGCGTGGAGTGTGGCGTGTAAGCTGGACAAGCTGTGGGCTGCGGAGGGCATCAATGCGACGGTGCTGAAGGGAAGGGCCATCGCCCAATATTACGACGTGCCGCATCATCGCTACAGTTGTGACCTGGATGTGTTCGTCGGCCAGGGCTGGGAGCGGGCGTGCGAGCTGCTGGAGGGCAGGGGTGTCCAGCTGGGACGTGAGGTGTACAAGGAGGTGGAGTTCACAATGGATGATGTCTATGTGGAGTGTCACCGGTATATCACGCCGTTGCGAGGAAATAAACAGTTACAGGCGTTTGAACGCTATCTGCGTTCGCTGTTGGATGAGGGGCAGCCGACATTCTTTGAGGAAACGACGCTGGTGTGTCCGCCGTTGATGTTCTCGGTGATGCTTTACGTGGAACACGCCCTGGGCGATCTTCTGCACGGGAAGCTGCTGCTGAAGCACGTGGTGGACTGGGTGGTGTTGCGCAGGCAGGCGGTGGACTGGGAGGCTTTAGGGACAAAGTGCAAGGAGTTCCGGTTCGACCGGTTCGTGGCCTTGATAGAGGCTCTGGCGGATGTGGTGGAAGGGAAAAAGGAGTACGAGGCGTTGCCGGCTGCCTATAAGGAGGTCTTTGACGAGATGCTGCAAATCCAGGAGGCGCCGGAGGGACAAAGGACGTGGTTCCAGCGTCGCGTGCACCTCTTTTTCGACATTCTCCGCAGCGGCAAGAAGTTCCGCCGCTATGGCTATACTTCTATGCCCTCGTTCCTTTTCCACTCCGTGTGGACGCACTTCTTCGACAGGGAGGTGAAGTGGATGTAACGCTAACGATAACCAAGGGTCGCTTCGCTCAAAATCTGAAGAAAATCGTACTCAAAATCTTTCATACTCTACGCTTCACGGATATGAACTGGGTGCGAGCCTTGTGGAACCAAGCGAAAGGTGTATTATTTGAGAATAATCCTAAGATATGAATATTTACGTTACATATTTGATTATAGCTGCTATTTTGGTGGTGGCGGAGTTGGTGTATTTCCGCATTGCGGACAGGTTTAACATTATCGACAAGCCGAACGAGCGGAGCTCGCACACGAAGGTTGTGATTCGAGGCGGCGGAGTAATATTTGCTGTCGGCCTGTGGGTGTGGAGCGCGTTCTTCGGGTTCCAGTATCCTTGGCTGCTGGTGGCGGTTACGCTTGCGGCGGGAATCAGCTTTGTGGACGACATCCATTCGTTGCCAGACTCGGTGCGGCTGGTTGTTCAGTTTATGGCTATGGGCCTTATGTTCCTGCAGATCGTACAGAGCCTGGGGTTCGCTGGCGAGGAGTTCGCCTGGTGGGTATGGACCTTGATTGGTATCGCTGCGCTGATTGTGTGCGTGGGGGCGACGAACATCTATAATTTTATGGACGGCATCAACGGCATCACGGCAGGGTATTCGCTGGCGGTGCTGGTGCCGCTACTATTAGTTGATAGTTCAGAACTTAAAGTTTATAGTCAGTTGAAAGCTGGGGAGTTTATTGAGCCGTCGCTGATTGTGGTGATTATTCTGGCTGTGCTGGTGTTCAGCTTCTTCAACTTCCGACCGAAGAACAAGGCGAAGTGCTTTGCGGGCGACGTGGGGAGCGTGGGGATGGCGTTTATCCTTTTGTTCCTGATAGGATGCCTGATTATGAAGACTCGAGATATTACTTGGCTGATATTTCTGCTGGTGTATGGTGTGGACGGCTGCTGCACGATTGCGCATCGCATTATGTTGCACGAGAATCTGGGAGAGGCGCACCGCAAGCACGCGTATCAGCTGATGGCGAACGAGTTGGGGATGAGTCACGTGGCGGTGTCGCTTCTGTATATGGCATTGCAGCTGGTGATTTCGCTGGGATTTATCTATCTTTGTCCTGCGACGGTGCTGGCACACTGGGTATATCTGGTGTGTGCCGGTGCTGTGCTGGTGGGGGCGTATGTGGTGTTTATGAAGAGGTATTATCATTTGCATGAGGAGTACCTAGAAAGTTTAAAGTTGAAAGATAAGAGTTGAGAGTTATGAAGATAACACAGGCTTTATTGGATGACCTGACGGCCAAGGCGAAGGTTTCGCCCCGGCTGCGGATGAATTATGACCTTCGGAACTCTGCGGAGGACGGCTCCCAGCGGATGCTGAACGCGATTGAGCCGGGGAGTCCGCTGCCGATACATCGGCATCGGCACAGCTCGGAGACGGTGGTGTGCCTGCGGGGACGGCTGCAGGAGGTGTTTTATAACGAGGCAGGTGGTTCGACAGGCTCACCATGTTTGGAGGAGACGGAGGTCATCGAACTCTCGCCGGGTGGCGAGTGCGTTGCCTTGAATATCCCCATCGGCCAGTGGCATACCGTGCGGGTGCTGGAGAGCGGCACTGTGATCCTGGAGTGCAAAGACGGGAAGTATGAGCCGCTGGGGGAGGAGGATGTGATGGGATAGCTTATGGTTTTTGATTATTATTTGTTTAACATTATAAAGGCCTGATGCAGCCGCAATTGCATCGCGAATGATTATGGAGAATAAGATAAACGAAGAACTGGTAGAGAAGATCAAGGAGTTTATTGATATGGAGGGGCGTTCCTGCTCGATGGACATCGACGGCATCACGCCGGAGTATGTGCAGCGGATGCTTGGCGGGACGGTGCCGCTGGAGGAGATTGAGGCTGCGCTGAAGGTGGCGAAGGAGCGGTGGAGAGAGAGTTATGGGATTGGACGGTAATATGCCGGTTATGAGATGAAAGGGGGTCGGGGAGCGTTGGTGCTTTCCGACTCTTGTCTTTTTTATCGGCCGCACGGTGCAGCTGGAATAGCGCAACCAGGCGATGAACAACTTCATCGGGAACTCTGGTGGAGATGGTGGATATGGTGCCTGGGGGCAATGTGCTGAACGTGCCCGCGATGCAGTGGCACTCGCTTCGTTCGCTGGAGAGCGGCACGGTGCTGCTGGAGTGCAAGGACGGACGGTGGGAGCCGCTGGGGGAGGGGAAGGATGATGGCTTCGCCAGTTAAGAGTTAAGAGTTAAGAGTTTGGAGTTGCATGTTATTTTTGGAGAAGATTCTTTATCTTTGGAGATACAAATATGATGTCTTATGACAATGAACGATAAAAAGGTTATGGTTGAACTGGCGAAGGAGCAGATAAGAGAGTTTATGGAATATATATTATGTCAGAAAGAAAAAGAATATACCTGTGCCTGGCTCATATGAGCGAGGAAGGCTGGGAACAGAAGGCAATTATGGTTCATGGTTAAGGGTTCAAGGTTCATGGTTCAGATTGTTGGTTATGGCATACGAGAAGAAATCATATAGGAAAGCTGTCAAAGCGGAAAAGGCTTCTGCTTATAAAC